>Ga0302325_10000458_pt1 | contig 114001 bp, 96 predicted proteins | sample Palsa_T0_2_FD_201948 | JGI IMG/M metagenome (GOLD analysis project Ga0302325, IMG submission 201948) | Peat permafrost microbial communities from Stordalen Mire near Abisko, Sweden - Palsa_T0_2 | ecosystem: Environmental > Terrestrial > Soil > Palsa > Peat permafrost | place: Sweden: Abisko...
CAACCCCACCCGGCCACACCGCGATCTGATCGATTGAGCCAGCGCGCCACGCAGGGCGAGACGCCTCCATCGCCCTGGCGAGAGCAGCAGCCTGAGGTCGGTCGAACTCGGATATCGCGGCTCGTCCATTGCGATCATGTCGGTGTCTTGGAGCGGGACGCCTCTTCTCGCCGCGAAAGCAAGGGCGCATCAAGGTGGCTGTGTTTTTGGCGTGGAGGGGGTGTGTGGGGTTGGAGTGTGATGCGTCCGCCGCGTGCGGGTACGATGAATACGTTGCGGTGCGCGACTCGCTCTGAGCGCTGGTGAGAGGGTTCGAGGCGGGCGTGGCGCAGGATGGTCTTGAGCACGATCCGAGCCTCGGTAAGGGAGAAGGCGGCACCGATGCATCGTCTGGGTCCGCCGCCGAAGGGGATCCAGGTGTAGGTCCCGGCGCGGGTGTCCAGGAATCGCTCGGGGCGGAAGGTGAGTGGGTCGGGGTAGAGCTCGGGGCGGCGGTGCACGAGTGTTATGTAGGGGACGACCATGGTGCCGCTGGGGATCGTTAGCCCGGGTAGCTCGAACGGCTCGGTTGCGAGTCTTGCGGTGAGCGGGAAGGCTGGGCGCAAGCGCATCGCCTCCTTGATCACCGCGTCGAGGTATTCGTCGTCTCCGTCGAGCGCGGCAGTCTGCAGACGCACCAGCGCGTCGGGGTAGCGGCTGACGCGCTCGAGTATCCACGTCAGGGTAGAGGCGGTGGTGTCGTGTCCTCCAAGCAGCAGGGTGCGCATTGCGTCGCAGATCTCCTCGTCGCTCATCAGGCAGCCTTGGTCATCCGGTGTGCGCAGGAACATGCCGAGGACGTCCTGGCCGTCGAGTTGATCGGTGCTGCGGCGCTGGGCGACCTCTTCCATCACGATCGCGTCGACCGCGTCGATCGCGCGGCGGACCCGCGGGAACGGTCTGTCCCACCCGTTCTCGCGGCTGGTCGCGATGATCGTTTGGAGGAAGAACCGTCGTGAGTGGCCCTCGGCAAGCAGCGCGAGCGTCGCCGAACGCAACCGGTCGACGCGCGCGTGGTCGGTTACCCCGAACACCGTGGCCATGATCACCTCGAGGCTGATCGCTTCCATGTGTGGCTGGGAGGGAGTTGGGTGCCCATAGGGCCAGCGTGCGAGAGCCTCTTCGGTCTTGCGCTCCATCGTCTCGTGGTAACCGGTCAGCGCGTTGCCATGGAACGGGGGGAGCTGCATTCGCCGTTTGCGCATGTGCTCGGCTCCGTCGAGGTTCGTGAGCCCGGTCGGGCCGAGGAAGAGATGGTGCGCGGAGGCCTTGGCCAGCGCCGCTCCGAGGCGAAGCACATCGGTATCGGCCGTGAAGATGCGTTTGATGTCCTCGGGATCGGTCAGGCACAGCCACGGCCCGGTCGCCGGCATCGGTACCAGGAAGCGGTCGCCGAGCTGCCCGCAGCGGCGCGCGAACTGCTCTGGGGCCAGCCAGTACTGGGCGGCGTTGACGACCGCGGGGCGTCGCAGTCGCGGCACGTCGATAAGCGCTTGATCCATGAGCCACATCCTCTCTAGTTACTCTGTGCGAAATAGAGTAACATGGTATCTGATGGTGCCAATAGCCGAATTTCTCGAGGTGGCTCCCGTCGTGGGGGAGGACGCGCTCTTTGACAGGGTTGCTGCGGCGGCGCTCGACGAGTTCGTCGAGCACGGCATCCGTCGCACCTCGATGGAAGACGTCGCCCGCCGTGCCGGCGTCTCGCGAATGACCGTTTTCCGCCGGTTCGCGAGCAAGCAAGGCCTCGTCGAGGTTGTCATTGCGCGCGAGGTCCGCCGCGGAATGCAAGAGCTCGACCTTCTGTGGGAAGGCGCAGAAACTCTGGAGGACCGACTCGTCGCCGGGTTCGAGTTCGCCGGGCGCTACGTCCGCGGCCACCCACTATTCGACCGGCTCCTGCGCAGCGAACCGGAGGTCCTCCTACCACCGCTCACCCTCGAGGGTGGACCCGTGCTCGAGCTCTACCGATCACTCATCGCCCACCGACTCCAAGCCGAAGTCAAAGCGGGCCGTGCCGCGACATCAGACATAGACGGCGTCGCCGAAGTGATCGCACGCCTCGCGATCTCACTACTACTCACCCGCGACGGAACCATCACACTCGACAACCCAAACTCCGTCGTACGTCTAGTCAACCTCACGCTACTCCCCATGCTCCAACCACAGCAGGACTAGCTGCCGATCCGCCTAACCCACGGCGCGGTGCCACTCAGGCGGAGCGCACCCTCTCGCTTCGCGTGTGATCCGCGCGTCTCAAGGGGCGCCCAGCTCACTCCTGTTCGGGACGATCCTCGACAGCGCCGACCGCAGCTCCGCACACGCCTACTCGCGCGGGACGAAGCGGAAGCGCTCGCTTGGCCGCCAGCTATCAGTCTCGAAGGGGATCGGCCCTGCGATGCCGTTGAATACGACGAACCAATGTAGGTTTGGGCTGAACGAGCGACTACTTGCTGACCAGCGCACGAAACGTGCGGTGAAGGGAGGGTCGGGTACCCGTGCAGCTCCTGCTCCGGCCTCGCGGCCAGCCCGTGTGACGTGAGCGCGTGGTTGACGCCGCGCGCGAATGGCAGGCGCGAGTCAACGAGAACGCCGTCGAGGTCGAACAGCACAGCGTCATGACCGGTCATCGCGGCAGATCATGACCGCCCGCCGGCGGGATGCGCGCCCGGCCTCGCGGGGACGGCGAGCATCGATTCGATCATCTCTCTACGAGTATTTTGGGATCGTCCGCGCGCCGCAGTGCCGGAACAGCCGCCCGGGCGCGGGCCCTCCGTGGCCCGCGACGAGCCGAGGCGTGCTTCCCAGCGAACTGCAGAAGTTACGGTCGATCGTCCGCCGCTCCCCAGCCAGGCTGGCGCCTGGCTGGGGGCCCCGAGCGCGGCGGATCGCAGTCCCCCGGCCCCCGCCGCGTGTAGCGTGTCGCACCCTGTCAACCCGCAAGGGGTGTGACAGGGTGTGCGGCGGGTGCCGGGCCGGGGGCCGGCCGACTGCTGATCGACGGATGGGATGGGGGGCTGGGCACCCAGCCGGCGGGGTGCCCATGTGGTGCTCGCAGAATCACGCCCCGACGACAGTTGTCGACCGATCCGAGTGGCAAACTAGACGTATGACCCTCGACTCCGCCACCCCGCTCGCCGCGGCCGGTCCGCTCGCCGGCGGGATCTGCGTGCTCGGCCTGGCGGCCGTGGCCGGGTGGGCGTGGGGAGGGGGCACGCTTTGGTACGCCAGGCGCCGTGGCCGCTGGCCTTCGGCGCTCTCGGCGCGGCTGTTCACCCGTCTGCTCGGCGACCGCAGCCCGCTCACCCGGCTCGCGATCCCCGCCGTCGTGATCCTCCCGCGCCGCCACCACTGACCCGCGCCGCACCCGAGCGCTCGACCTACGCGCTCCGCCACACGACGTTCGCCCACTACCTCTAACAGCGCTCTACCTCGCTTCGCTTGGCTCTCGCCCGCACCTCCCACCGCGCACTCACCAGCGCCGCTACATCACTCTCCAGCCGCGCTCTCAGCACCACCGCAAGGCTACCCCGCCGCTCGGCTCCGCTGCGCTCCGCCTTACGGCACACAGTTGCACCTAAAGGTCGCTTCTTTTGCTATTTTGGCTGGTGATGCTTTCGATCGGCAAGATCGCGCTGGGTCAGCACCGCTACTACGAGCAGCAGGTAGCCCAGGGCCAGGATGACTACTACACCGGCCGCGGCGAGGCCCCAGGCGAATGGGTCGGCACCGGCGCGCACGCCCTCGGCCTCCACGGCCGGGTGGGCAACGGCCACCTTCGGCGAGCGGCCCGACTGGCCCGCGCAGCGCGAGGCATGGGAGAACGGCGTGCGCCACGCTGCGCGCTACCGCGCCCAGTACGACATCACCGATCCAGCCGACGCACTCGGACCCCGACCCGAGCAGCGCGGGGGCCAGCAGCGCGACTGGGAGCGCGCCCGCGACGCGATCGACCGCGCCGAGCGGCGCCTCGGACGCGAGGTTACGTCCGATCGCGACATCGACCTCGGGATCGGGCTCTGACGAGCGGGTGACGAATATGTAGTGAACGAGCCGCCCGGACGCCACGGGGATGGTCGTGACCTATTCAAAGGTTTGCAGTCTCCTCGGGCGCTCAAGCGAGTCACCTCTGGGAAAAGTAAAAGGGCGACCACTCGTAACCAGCTTGCTCATGCGATTCGGTCGGACAGCCACGCGAGGATTTCCTCGTGGTCGGCTTGACCGGCGGCGATCCTCTCGACCATCGGCACATCGACATCCGGCAGGGAGCCGTGGAGCGGTGAGCCGTTGGCCTCCAGGAAGAGGCCCATCAGGAAGAAAGCAGTGCGCTTGTTGCCATCCGGCAGCGGGTGGTTGCGCGCCAGGCGCGTTACCAGGATCGCCGCTTTCTCCAGGATCGTCGGGTAGACCTCGACGTCGCCGAAACCCGCGCGCGGAGCGGCGAGCGCCGACTCGGCGAGACCGATGTTTGGAAGGCGGGCGATCTGCTCGGGTGTGGTGCCGAGGATTTCAGCGGCGACGTCGCAGAAGTCGCCGAACTCCGGGTAGGTGACCGCCACGGTCTACTTGCCCAAGCGGCGCAACGTCTCGCGGTGCTCCTCAGCGAACCGGCGGCGCTGCTCGGCGCGCTCGCGGTCGGTGCCTGGAAGCCCGCGTGCGAGATCCTGCCGCTTCGCCGGTGGCGGGCTCGCCTTCGGCACGGTTGGAGTCTTGGGTCTCGCTGCGCTCATACACGAATTGTAGACCTGGCAGTGGTCGGCCAGCGAGGCAAGGGCAAGGAGAGTTCAAGGTGGCCCCCAAGCGGCGCAGGAGAGTCGGGCGGACGCTGAGGAGGTAGCCGGCTCCACCCTGCTCTATCGTACGTCCAAAGCAACAGTGGTTTGGCGTATTTGTCTATGGCTGACCAACAGATCCTGACCGTTCCCCAGGTCGCCGAGGAGCTCCAGGTGACCGCTCAGACGATCCGTAACTGGATCGACAGCGGCGCGCTGCCGGCGGCGAAGATCGGCCGCGCATTTCGAATACGACGTGAGCATGTCGACGCGCTGCTCGCACGCGCACAGGCCGACAGCAGCTCGCTGGCGACACGCCGCGATCTCTGGGCACCCGAGACCTTGGGGTTGCCACACCGTCGCCGTGGCGCAGAGCGTCCAGCGTCGGTGTGGGATGAGACCGGGACTCCAGCGCCGCCGGTCAAGCGTTCCTGAGTCACTCAGATACGACTGCGAGCGAAGTTCTCTCCCCGGATCAGGCTGAGCGACGCTTGCGGGCGCGTGGTCGCCGGGTGCTCGCGCCGTCCTCACGCTCGACGGTCTCTGCGAGCTCAGCGGCGGCAGCAGCGAGCTCGTCATAGGCGCGGGCGACGTCGAGCATGTTCTGGCCGGTCGCCGCGGTGTTCAGTTGCCGGACGGCTTCATCGAAGCGCTGCCAGAGGCGCTCGGGTCCGCGGCGTCCGGTACCAGGCTGCAACTCATACGGCGGCCTGGGGTCGGCGGCGCGATGGGGCGGCCAGTCAAAGCCCGCGGCATCCGCGGCCCGGCAGGCGCGCGCCTCCTCGCTCGCGGCCTGGGCAAGACCGGCCAGGCGAGCGCTGAAGCCGTGATCGGGAGGGGCCATGCGGTGCGCCTCAAGCGCATTACGCCAGCCATCGAGTGCATCCCTGAAATCACCGAGGACACGCTCCTCGTCCCTGGTGCTGCTTGTTGTGTTCATTTGGTCATCGTAGCTGGTGCGGGGGACCACCATGCGCATGACACGCGTGGACTCGCGTTTTGAGGGTGACGCGTTGCGTCATTCTTCGATCGCCCGTAGTCGAGCGCCGAGCAGACCGCCAAGCACGTCGCACCGGTCATCGCCAAGTAGGTGGCGGAGGTCAGGCAGGCAGGCTCTCAGGAATCCCGGTGGGTCTGTCTGGCCAGCCATTCGTCAGCGCGGGCGCGCCGCTCCCGCAAGCTCGGGGACCTATTCTCCGTGGGGCTCGGATCTCGTGCGGTGAGCTTCAACGTCGCGTCGAGAGCAAGCGCAAACCGCTGGCTGTACGGCACGGGGCTGGTGAGCGCAATGCGCAACAGATCGACGAGCCCTGCCACCTCTATGGTTGTTCCATCGACGGCAACCTCGCTCGCGCCGCGCGCGAGGTCGGCGAAGCCGTAGGTGCCGGGCGGCGCATCGAGGAGGCGGACGCGATCGGGTGCCGTCGACGCGGCGAGGACCGTCTCTGCGGCGAGTGCGCGATCCTCGGGGTGCACCACGAGATCGAGCGTTCCCTCCTCGCCGAGGATCAACGGCCAGCCGTGCAGCGCCCCGGCGACTTCGCCCACCACGACCGCTCGCAGGCCAACGGCCGCGACAAGCTCAAGCGCCGCAACGCGATCGAAGCGGTCGTGGCTCAGGTGTCTAACCCGCTCCGCCGGCTCGCGCCCGAGTTGATCGTAGATCAAAGATGTCCACGAGCCCTCATCCGCCGTGGCGAGCCCGAGCGTCAGATCGAGCTCGCACGCTGCCACCACTTCCTGCACAGTTTGGAACTTGGGCTCGGTGGCGCCGCTCTCCCACCTTGCCACTGTCACCTGTGAGGTGCCGAGACGCCCACCCAGCTCTTGCTGGGTGAGGCCCGCGCGCCGGCGGGCGATGACAATGATGTCGCGCGCGCGCACCCTAGGAGCATAACAGAACTGATATAGAGAGCTGGAATGATCTGCCGTCCCCGCTCTGAGTTGCTGCGAGGACTATCAGCGAGGTCCAGCCAGCAGGTCGCCGAGGGAGGCAGACCAAAAGCGCCAGAGCCTTCCGCGCTGAGCGCGCGGCACCGCACCAGAACCATATCCGCCAGGGCGTGCGGCACACTTGTGGGCACGTGGGGAACACAGTTTGGGAACACGAGCGCAAAACGGCCTCTCCAAACTCCGTCATCGATCCCGAGAAAAGCCAGTAACCAAGCGATAATGCGGGCGGAGGGACTCGAACCCCCAAGGGCTTACGCCCACCGGCTCCTAAGGCCGGCGTGTCTACCAGTTCCACCACGCCCGCGCGGCGTGCCCACGAAAGGGGAGGCGCTTTACGGGGGCCGCCGAAGATTGTATGGTCATCGTTGACGATGTCCACTCCAGCCGCCCGTCGCGCCGCCGCAGGCGTCCGCATTACCCACCCCAACCGCGACAAGCCGGTGGTGCAGGCCACGCGCGCCACGGTGATCGTGCTGCTGCTCGCCACCGCCGGGCTCGTGCTGCTGATCACGATCGGCGGCTTCGAAGCGCTGGAGGGTCTCGGGCCGGTGATCGTGCAGTGCCTGTTCGTGGTGTGTTACGTGCTGCTGGCGGTCTACGCGGGCCGCTGGAACCGTGGCGTGCTGCCCGTCGCCTCGGTGCTGGGAGTGCTGCTGGGCACGTTCGCGCTGATCGCCGCCCCCAGCTGGTTTGCGCGCAGCTCCTCCACCTTTGCGCAGCCCGCGCTGCAATCCAACCTGCTGGGGGTGTTGACGCTGCTGCTGATCCCCGTGCAGATCCTCTTGGTTGTGTTTGCGATGCGCGGCTTCTCCCAGGGCTGGAACGTGGAGCTCGAGCAACGCGACCCCAGCGCCCCGGTGGGTGGCTACGGGGACGCCGCCCCACATCCTGCGTGAGGCCGAGCGCCTATATTGAGAGCCGGCGTGCGGCGGTGGCGGAACGGTAGACGCGGGGCCCTCAAAAGGCCTTGTCCGCAAGGGCGTGTGGGTTCGAATCCCACCCGCCGCACCTGAACGCTCCCACGGTCCCTCCCGGCGCCTCGGCATGGGCATCTCCGATCAAGCCCTCCAGGCCCTTCGGCGCGCGGCGTCGCCCGAGTGGCCCCACGGCCTCCCGAGCCCACCTGAGCCCTCGGCACCGGCATGCCGTAACCGTCGGCGCGCTTGGCGTTTCTCGTGTTTGCGCCGTGGTCTTTGTGTGCGCGACTCAAGAGTATGGGCGCATGCGAAGTACCGGAGACCGCCATCTTGACGAACAGTTGGAGAAATTTGGCCACAACATGCGTGAGGCCCGTAAGCGGGCGGGCCTTTCGCAGATCGATCTGAGCTTGAGAGCCAATCTCGACCGCGCAGCCGTCAGCTTCCTCGAGCGCGCCGAGCGTGCGCCCGATCTCTCGACGATCGTGCGCGTAGCCGGCGCCGTCGGTGTCAAGCCCGCCGCGCTGTTGAACGGCATCGGCGTCGACTCGGCGGTGCGTGGCCCCCGCTGCGGTGAGGAGGAGCTAACGCCCGCCGCCCGCTTCGGCGCCAACCTGCGCTGGGCGCGCGAACGCGTGGGCATCTCCCAGGAAGCGCTCGCCAACAACGCCCACGTCGACCGCGCGGCGATCAGCGTGTTCGAGCGCGGCAAGCGCAACCCGAACCTGCGCACGCTGCTGCGCCTCGCCAGAGCGCTGGATGTCCCGCCTGGGGTGCTGCTGCGGGGGGTGGGGGCGACGGTTGCGGTGCGGGTGCGTTAGCGGGTCTATTCCGGGTTGGGCGCCGTCTCGCGCGCGACTTTCCAGCCGGCGTTGATCGGGTTGAGGAAGTAGGGGGGCTCGTCCACCGCGAGTCGCTCGTCGTATTTGTAGTTCTTGATGTAGCCGCTTTCGCCGACGAGTCCCACGATCCCGCGGAAGCGTTGGGCGATCGCGCCGTAGACGTTGAGGTTGCCGAGCTGATTGCCGCATTCGAAGTTGTCCACGGCGAACGAGTGGTTGGTCGAGAGGATCGCCGCGTAGATCCACGGGTTTTTCAGCGAGCCTTCGGCGTTTTCGGCTTTTTCGCAGTTGGTGTTGGTGACGGGGTGGTAGATGCGCACGTAGTGGCCCGCGATCAGCCCGAGCGTGTCGGTGCCGGTCGGTGCTTCGCCCAACGTCGTGACGCTGGTCGGGTAGATGTTGCCGTTGATGATCAGGTCTTCTTCGGCCGCGATCGTGATCGGCTTGCTGTAGGTGCCGCTGACGTACACGTTGCCGCAGTATTCTTCCTTGGAGGTCTCGGTGGCATTGTCGGTTTCGCTTGTGGCGTCATGGTAGGCATATGTGCACGGCGTTTCTTTGTTTTCGCTTGCGCGGACATAAACAAGCCCGTTGGTCGGCCATGCCACCGGCTTGGTTTCAACTTTCCCGGTGCTTGGCCACCTCGTGGTCACCGACATGGTGCTGGTGCCGCCGTTGAGAACGATATGTGTGGCGCCTGTGAATTCGTCTCCCCCTTCTTTGACGTAGGTGCCAAGCGTCGTGTCGCCTTCGGGGGTGAGCAGTTCTTCGCCTTTTTCGTATTTCCCAGTGGCCGTGTAGAACGTTCCGTTGGGGTTGCCGCAGGTCGAGTAGGTACCATTGTTGATCTGCACGGTGTCGGGGGGGTTGTGTTCTTTGCGCCCGAAGTACGCCGGCGCGCAGATGTCGGTCGCGTCATCGGTGTGCATCGGGCCTTCAACGGTGTCCCCGTCCGCAAACTCGATCGTTTGGCATTTGCCGTTGATTTTCAGTTTTTCACGCTGGGGATAATAGTTTTCGCATTCCTTTGGCCCCCCGTATAGCGCGGGATCGCCGTCTTCATACTGGGTGAAGTAGATGAAGTTGAGGAAGCCGACGACGTGGAAGGTGGCAACGATCGAGCGGGTGGCGTAGCTCGATGCGACGGCTTTGTTGCCGGCCGTGCCGGTCGACTCGATGCGGAAGGTGTTTGCCTCGGTGCCCGAGGATTGGATCATCGACGCGAACGGGCTCGTGGTGCTGCATTCTGTGAATTCTTTTGGCGCGGTGCTGGCGACAAGCAGCTTGATTTCGTAGTGCTCGTGAGCTTCCTGTTCTTGGACTTCTTTGGATGGTGCGGTGCAGGTCTCCCAGTAGTCGGGGTTGGCCTGGAGGTGGAACTCGTACTCCTGGATGCCGGCGAGCGCGGCATAGTAGGCCTGCTTCTGGACGGTGTTGCGGTGCGAGAGCTGGACGTCGCCCCTGGAGGCCTGGAATGCCGCGGCCAGCAGCAGCGAGGTCACGAGCATCACGCCGAGCGCGACCATCAGCGTGAAGCCCTGCTCGGAGGCAAGCCGCGCAGGCAGCCCCCACCGTCGTGCTATGTGGGCAAGCTTTACTCGCATGGCGCATCGACCTTTTCTGCTTCGGAGACGGGGACGGAGAACGAGAGCGTCACCTGTGTCTGCTGGCCGTCGCTGACGTCTTTGGCGACGGTTTTCCCGAGCGTGTTGGTCAGGCTGCTGGTGGTGGCGCTGGAGCCTGTGTTGAAGCTGACGAGCACGGCGGCTGCGGTCGCGGCCTGCGTTTCGTTGAGTTTTTCGCCGAGGCCTTTGACGATCGGAGTGGCGTTGAGCGTGCTGAGGCCTTCGGTGCCATTCTTATAGGAGGCTTCTTCTGTGTTGGCTTCGAGGTCGTAGCTGTAGTATTGGAAGATTGGCAGCTTGTTGCCTTCCGATTCCATCTGCGTTACGTGGTTGGCGATGAGCACGCCGTTGGTGGGATTAGCTGTTCCGGAGTATTTGAAGGTCGGCCAGACTTCTTCTTTGCTTGCCGGGTAGGTGAAGTCGGTCAGGGTTTCGGCTTCTTTGTTCCACACAATCCTGTGTTCGTTGACTTCGGTTTTCGAGATCACGGCTTCCTTGCCGTAGGAGTTGACGAATCTTATTTCTGCTCCGGTGCTGTTCGCCTGGATCGGGGTGAAGCCCGGTGCGATGCAGGCCGAGTGCAATTCGTTTGAGACCTTGGTCATCGCAAGCCGCCCGAGCTGGGTGGCCTGCGCCACATTGGTTAGGTGCGTCTCCTGGCGTGTGGCAACGGCGAGGACCGCCACCAGCGCGAGAATTACCACCATGCCGGAGATCATCGCGACGAGCACTTCGATCAGGGTGAAGCCGCGCTCGTCGGAGGGGCGGAGGGGTGCATCGCATCGGGCCGGCGCAGACTGGGGGCGCTTGGTCAACATACGTTGTTTGCCTTGACTTCGACGGTGGGGTCGGTGCCTTCCGTGTAGGTTTTCGGCGCCGCTTCGCCGAGATAAATCGGAATTGTCGGCCCCAATTCCTTTGTGTCCGAGTACGTGGGTACGACGTACGACCTATTGAGGGATCCATCATAGAGGCACAACTTGAACGATTTTCCAAACGGCTGAAAGGGAGCTTCAAGCTTGCCAGGGCCTCCGACCGCCCCGACGGTGGTGGTTTTTTGGGTATGAACCACGTTGTAATTGTAAGCATTATTCGGCAAGTATTTTGTTTTGTTTTTTGCTTCTTCGGTTTCTTTGTTGCTCATGCATTCGGTGTTCGTGATCTTGACGAGTTGGGCTGTGGTTTCGAGTTCGGGGGTTTTCCCTTTAGCGTTTTTGTAGACAGTGAGGTTCACTTCCGAGGTCGGGACCTTGATCGTCGGGTCTTCGCCGGGTTCGAGGGCAACCGAGATCGAACTTTCGGTGACCTGACTGGGGTCGATTTCGGCGGGGTTGTTCGCGGGGCAGTCGCCGGCGTATATCTCCCACGGGCCTTTTTCGAAGGGGAACAGGTCGCCGCTGGGGTAGTATTCCGGGCTGATCGGGGTCCATGCCTTGGCTCCGTAGATTCCGGTCAGCGCTTCGTATTCGCCCGTTTCTTTGGCGAAGACCAAGTTAAATTTTGTGCTCCCGACCTCGAAGTCGGGTGCGAGGTTAATTTTGGGGTTGAACGCGACGATCGTGTCGCCCGTTACCTGCTGGCCCCCGCTGGTCATGGTTTTACCTTCATGGGCGAATTCGGCGGTCACGTTCGATCCCTTGTTGAGCACCACTTCATCGTGGGTCGTCACGTTCGGCGTGATCGCCAGTTCGGGCTGGATCTTCGTGATCGCTCCCGCTTCGGTGACGTCGCCGAGCTTGTGAGATTCCACCGTGATCCTGGTGGCGGGGATCCCGCCAAGGATCACGCAGCCGGCTTCGCCGGTGGTCGCTTCCGCTTCGCCGGCGGTCACGGTCACGCCGGCGACCGGCTGCTCGGGGGTGCGGCCGTTGAGCACGTCGACTTCGAGGCCCGAGCCGTCGGGTGGGGTAATGATGCTGTACTGCGTCAAGGGTGGCCGTTTCTCGGCTTCCAGCTGGTGCCAGGTCACTTCCGTGGCGATCCGTAGGTAGTCACCGGCCTGGTTGGAGTGTTCTTTGCTGGAGGCGCTGCAGCTCGCGGTTGCACTGTTGTCGGGAAACCATTTGTCCCACTGGGTGATCGTGTACTTCTCGCCGCCCACCGTCTGCGTGTAGACATGCTTGGCGGGGTACTCGATCGTGTCGAGCGTGGCCGCGGAGTCGCTGCGCATCTCCTCCAGCGACTGCGCGGCCACCTGGGCCGCCTGGTCGTGGGTGCGCTCGTCGGCGGTCGTGTGGTTGACGGCGTTGAAGCCGGTGAAGGTCGCGATCACGATGAACCCCACCATCAACGCGCTCGCCATCACTTCGATCAGCGAGACGCCGGCCTCGGCCGCGAGCCTCACGCGGGCACGTCTTGGCCCGAGTTGCCCCCTGGGAACTCGCCGGCGGCGGGTTGAGTTTGTGTTTATCATCACAATTGCTGTGCGCTCGTCTTGCGATCTCCCCTCGACAGGGGCCGCTTCGAGCTTTAGCCTCCGGGGGCGCTCTCGGCGCTGGTCGTAGAGGCAGTGCGCGAAGCCCGCGCGCGGGTGCCTGGCAGCACATGCCTTGTGTGGACGCCTTTGGCGTCAGGGCGTCAGGGCGTCGAGGCGTCGAGGGGTCGCGACGTGCCCCTGACGCTTGTGGCGTACAGCGACTGGGTCGTCGGTGCGAAGCACGCGCGCAAGCGAGACTCACCGCCCAGCGCCTACAATCCCACTCCCCGGGGGACTGGTGTAACGGTAACATGGGGGTCTCCAAAACCCTTGCTCGAGGTTCGATTCCTCGGTCCCCCGCTTCAATCCAGGCCACGAAAACCGGCATTAACACTAGGTTTCGCGGGGTTTCGAGGTCGGTGGTGGGGTTCCGCTGGAAACCGCTCAAAACCGCCTCAGCCCGACCAAAACTGCAACCAAAACTGCAACCGGTCGGGTCGAGGCGGCGTCGCGTCCCCGGGGGTCTCTGTACGGCCCGCCCGCCACTCGATCGCCGGCCGGACATCCAGGCCGTGGTCGGTGGCGTAGCCGCGGGATCTGCGTGCCTGGGCGATCGGGGATGCGTCATGCTGTCAGTGAGATGGGCGAGTTGCTGTGGTTGCGGAAGGTGCGTCTGCATCACGTGCGCGGGCAGCGTCATGTGGTGCGGGTGCTGGAGGGGGTGTCGCTGAAGGTCCGGGCGGGGGAAGCCGTCTGTGTGTGGGGGCGGCGTGGTCAGGGCAAGACGACGCTGTTGAAGGTGGCGGCGGGCTTGGCGCGGCCTGCGGGCGGCGAGGTGCTCTTCGAGGGTCGCGATCTGTGGGCGATGGAGGACGAGCAGCGTGCGGGGTTGCTTGGTGGCTGGATTGGGTGGGTCGATCTGGCGGCGCCGGAGGCTGTCGATCGCCCGGTCGTCGATCATGTAGCGATGCCGGTGCTGCGCGCTGGAGGGCGCGGCGGCGCGTACGCGCGGGCACGGGAGGCGCTGGGGTGGGTCGGGGCGTCGCGGTGCGCGGAGCACGGATGGGGGAGCTTGGACGAGGCCGAGCGTGCGCGGGTCGCGTTGGCTCGGGGGATCGTCCACGAGCCGAGGCTGGTTGTGGCCGATGATCTGACGGCGGCGCTCAGCGCTCGTGCGGCGGATGAGGTCGGGGAGTTGCTGGCTCGGTGGGCGCGAGAGCGGGAGGCGGGGGTTCTGGCGAGCGTTTCGAGCTTGAGCGCGGCGACGTGGTCTGACCGGGTGGGGACGTTGTACGCGGGCGAGCTGCTGGTGGAGTCTGGCGCGTCGCATGAGGGCGGCGAGGTGATCGAGCTGAGGGGTGGGCCATCCCCCTCCGGATAGATGTTGACGGTGGTTGCTGTCTGCCTATTGTCTAATCAATTTATCGGCATTGTCTCGACTGGGAAGCATTTTGTCGTGGAGTTCGGTACGGTCCCGGTTGTATGGCCAGTCCTACGCCGAGAGCGCAGACATCAGCGAGCGAGGTCGCGCTGGGTCTCGTGATCGAACGGCCCGCCACGAGCTCCGGGGTGGCGCAGCGCCTGAATGAGTATTTGGGCTCGACGCAGTTCGCGGTGCAGGCGGTGTCCAAGGCATTGCGGCGGCTCGAAGAGCAGGGGTTCGTGCGCTCGGCCGATGGCGTGTACGTGGCGACGCCGAGGGGGACCGAGCACTTCAGGGACTGGCTGTCGGCGTCGCTGCCGCTGCCGCCGTTGCGTGAGGAGCTGCTCGCGAAGGTCGCGTTGTGCCGGGGGGAGGATCTGCCGCGACTGATCGGGTCGGTTCGCGACGCGGAGTTTGCGTGTTTGGCGATGGTCGGCGATCTCAACCGGCGTATGCGTGAGGAACGGCGCATCTTGGAGGGGGTAGTGCAGTGGCGCCAGCGCGCGTGCGTAATCGTGATGGGTGGGGATCTTGCGTGGTGGGAAGCGCGGATCACGTGGCTTCAGAACCTGCGCGGCCAGCTGGAAGAGGAGTGGCAGCGCCTTCAGGGCGAGTCGGGGGCTGCGTCTTCGCCGCGAGCGTGAGGATGGGCGCGCTGCTCTCGCTCGAAGGGGTGGGTCTGCATTACCAACGAGGGCGTCGTCACGTCGTGGAGGTGCTGGCGGACGCAACGCTGGAGGTGTTGGCGGGGGAAGTTGTCTGTGTGTGGGGGCAGCGCGGCCGCGGCAAGACGACTCTGATGCGGGTTGCGGCTGGCCTGGAGGAGCCGCCAGTGGGCCGGGTGAGTGTCGATGGCAGCGACGTGTGGGAGCTTTCCGATCGCGTGCGCTCGCAGCTGCTGGCGCGCGCGGTTGGGTGGGTCACATGCGCCAAGCCGGAGCTCGATATACCGGTGCTCGAGTATGTGGCGATCCCGGTGAAGGTCGCGCTGGGTCGCGGGAGCGCTTCGCGGCGTGCGAAGGAGGCTCTGGCTCGGGTGGGCGCCGGCGAGTGTGAGGAGCAGCGCTGGGGGAGTCTCTCCGACGGCGAGCGGGCATTGGTCGCGCTCGCGCGAGCGCTCGTGCGCGCGCCGAGGTTGCTGGTCGTGGACGATCTGACGGCGATGTTGAGGTGCCGGGAGGCGGATGAGGTAGCAAGGCTGCTGGCCGAGCTGGCGCGGGAGCGGGAGCTTGGAGTGCTCGCGAGCGTGTCGAGCATGGAGGAGACAACGTGGTCCGATCGGATGGCGACGATCTCCGGTGGGGAGTTGCTCGTGCCACCCGCAAGTCCGCGCCGCGGCGCCGGCAAGGTCGTCGAGTTTCCGGGTGGCGCTCGATCGGAGCGGGTCGCTGGCCGTGGTAATGGGCGCGGCGTGTCCGCGTAGGCGTTGAGCTCGTGCTGGAGCTTCGCGATCTCGTCAAGCACTATCCCAACGGCGACGGGGAGCCGGTGCGTGCCGTCGATGGCGCCTGTCTGCAGGTGCAGGCGGGGGAGATGGTCGCGCTGTATGGGCCGAGCGGGTCGGGCAAGACGACACTTTTGAACATGATCGCGGCGCTGCTGCGCCCCGACAGCGGCGCGGTGATCGTCGATGGCCGCGACATCTCCACGCTCTCGGACAGCGAGGCCTCGCACTACCGGCTGCACGACCTCGGGTACGTCGAGCAGTCGATGGATCTGCTGCCGGGCGGCAACGTGATTCAGAACGCTTCGCTGAAGCTGTGGATCGCCGTCGGTGTGCCGGAGGGCAAGCGCCGCATCGAGCCGCTGCTGCTGCGGCTGGGGTTGCAGGGGCGACTGAAACACCGCGCCGAACACCTCTCGATGGGCGAGCGCCAGCGGGTGTCTATCGCCAGGGCGCTCTCAACCGAGCCGAAGCTGGTGCTCGCGGACGAGCCGACCGGCAACCTCGATACGCAGCGCTCCAGGGATGTCCTGGAGCTGCTGGGCGAGGTCTGCCGCGAGCGAGGCGCGGCGGTGCTGCTGGTCACGCACGATCCGCAGGCGACGGTCTTCGCCGACCACGTGCGGACGCTGCGCGACGGGCAGATCGTCGAGTTCGACCCCGACACGGTATTCGCGCCGCTACGGCGACGGTAGCGGCGAGTCGATGCGTCTTTACGACATCGCCGAGCTCTACGCGGTGCGCCTGAAAGCGCGGGTGGTGCTCGTGCAGGAGCTGTTCGCGGTCATGGGGATCGCGGTCGGCGTCGCGCTGCTGTTCGCCTCACAGGTCGCGAGCGCCAGCCTCAACGGCTCGGTGAGCCAGCTCACCGATGGGATCGTCGGGCAGTCGCAGTATCAGTTGAAGGCGCGCGGACCCGAAGGCTTCAGCGAGGCGCTGCTCGGCGAGGTGCGAGCGCTGCCCGGGGTGCGTGCGGCGGTGCCGGTGCTCGAGCACGAGGCGAGCGTGATTGGCCCAACCGGCCGCGAGCAGGCGGTGGACATGATCGCGACCGACCCGCGCTACGTTCACCTCGCCGGGCCGCTGCTGCGCCACCTCTCCGCGCAGCAGCTCGCCGGCCAGCGCGCGCTCGCGCTGCCGGCGCCGGTCGCGCATGCGATCGGGGCGTCCTCGCTCGAACCGATTAAAGTGCAGGTTGGAACCAAGATCGCGCCGAGCCTGCTCGCGACGATCCTGCAGTCCTCGGAAATCGGGTCGCTCGTCCACAGCCCGGTCGCGCTCGCGCCACTGGCCTACGCGCAGAGCCTCACCGGGATGCCCGGGAGGCTGACGCGCATCTTCGTCCAGGCCGCGCCCGGCAAGACGGCCCAGGTGCACGCCGGTCTTGTGCGGATCGCCGGCGGGCATCTGAATGTAGAGCCGGGCGATTTCGACTCCACGCTGTTCGCACAGGCGGCGACGCCGATCAACCAGTCCACGCAGACCTTCGCCGCGATCTGCGCGCTGGTCGGTTTCATGTTCGCGTTCTGTTCGATGTTGCTCACGATGCACCTGCGCCAGGGCCTCGTCAGGGAACTGCGGCTCGGCGGCGCGACGCGGTGGGAGGCGGTCAAGGCATTGCTGTTCGACGCGCTCGTGCTCGGAAGCCTCGCCTCGCTGCTCGGGCTCGCCCTGGGCGACCTCCTCTCGATCCTCGTATTCGGCTCGAACCCCGGGTACCTATCGTTCGCGTTCCCCGTCGGCTCGCAGCGCATCGTGACCTGGCAGAGCGTCTTGATCGCCGCCGGAGCCGGCTACCTGGCGGCCTGTATCGGCGTGCTGACTCCGTTGCGCGACATCTGGACACGCGCACGACGCACCGACATGCCCGGCGAGTCGGGCGCGCTCACCTGGTGGACGGCCGCGACGCTCGCCGGCGGCCTTGCCTGCCTGGGGGTCACGACCGCGATCCTGTTTGCTGCACCGCAGTCGGCGATCGTCGGAATCGTCACGTTGATCCTCGCGCTGTTCCTGCTCCTGCCGTTGCTGATCGACGCGATCGTCTGGCTCTTCGACCGCATTCAGCGCCCGATCGGAGCCGGCTCCACCGAGATCGCCGTCGTTGAACTCCGCTCCCCCAAGACACGGGTACGGTCGGTCGCGATCGCAGCGACCGGGGCGATCGCCGTGTTCGGCAGCGTCACGATCCAGGGGTCGCACACCAGTCTCCAGGGTGGGCTGAATCGCCTTGTTCACCAGCTCTCGATCGTCAGCAATCTGTGGGTTATCTCCCCTGGGGAACAGGATTTGCTGGCGACGACACCCTTCCCCGGCACCGCTGCGACTACGCTTGCTCATCTGCCCGGGGTTGGAGCCGTTGGGCTCTACCGGGCGAGCTTCCTTGATGTTGGCGATCGGCGCGTATGGGTATTGGCTCCTCCGCCGACTGCCATCCTCCCGTTGCCACCGAGTCAGCTTGTCGCCGGGAATCTTCAACTTGCGACCGCGCTGCTGCACCGAGGCGGCTGGGCGGTCCTATCGCAAGCGCTTGCGACGCAGCTTCATGCGCGCATCGGCGGACGTTTCACGCTGCCCTCTCCCCGACCAACCTCTTTCCGTCTCGCGGCGCTGAGCACGAATCTAGGATGGCCTCCGGGCGCCGTCGTCCTCAGCTCAGCAGACTACGCCCGCGCGTGGGGCAGTCCTGACCCGAGCGCATACAACATCATGCTGGCCCCGGGCGCGTCATCCGCGCGGGTCGGGTACGAGATCACAAAGGCACTCGGCCCTGCGTCGGGGCTGGTCGTGCAGACGGCCTACCAGCGTGAACAGATCCAGCTGACGGCAAGCCGTCGAGGTCTGGCTCGCCTTGCGCAGATTGCTCTACTCGTGTTGATCGCCGGAGTGCTGGCGATGGCGATATCGATGGGGACCATCATCTGGCAGCGCCGCCCGCGGTTCGCGCGCATGAGGGTGCAGGGGTTCCGCAGGGAGGTGCTGTGGTTTGCGCTGCTCTGGGAGAGCGCTCTGCTCCTGGGCGCAGGCTGTCTTACCGGCGCTTCGTTCGGCATATATGGTCAGCTTCTTCTGAGTCACGCCCTGTTGAGTGTCACAGGTTTCCCGGTTGTCTTCTCTGCCCGAGTTCCTGTGGCGATCGGCAGTTTTGCGATCGTCACAGCCGTGGCGGCGGCGGTGGTGGCGATACCTGGGTATCGCGCAGCGGGTGTGCGCCCCAACCCGCATCCCTATATCTGATCTACTGGCACAGCCGAGTGAGAAACATTTGTTCCGTTGATGGTTTGCTGCGGTAGTCTGGTGTTCGAGATGATGACGTGTGTCGTATACATTTTGAAAATATATTGCCCAAGACAATAGCGACTCTATACCGCTCTCGCCCGGGCAGCTTCATGCCTTAGCGGGAGCCGTCGCTCGCCAGCTGCTTTGGGGGCTGCGGGCGGTCTCATGCGAAGTCAACGCCTGGCGGTCACAGGCAAGGACCATACCCGATACAGCAACGCGCGAAGTTGCGTTGGACTCGCTCGTTCGCAAGCGTCCCCATATCGATGGTGCGGCGTTGTTCTGGACTATCCCCCGCCATCGCAACAAGCGTCTGCTTGGCCTGCTGGTTGGCTACGAGGCGATTCTGGAGTTTCTCGACGACCTCGACGAGCACACGCCCTTCACCGATGGTGTCAATGGCCGTCAGCTTCATCGGGCGCTCGCGGAGGCAATGGCTCCTGATAGGCCGATCTCCGATTACTATCTTTACCATCCCGACAAGGACGATGGCGGCTATCTACGAGGTTTTGTGGAAGTCTGCCGCCAACACTGTGCCTCACTCCCAGGTTATCCGGCAGTAGGCGACTGGGTACGTCGCGAAGCGGCTCGTGCAGAGGTGCTCGCGCTCAACCACGATCCTCAGCACCACCAAGACAAGCTCAAAGAGTGGGCAGAGCAGGAATTCGCGGGTTACGAGCCCGATCGCTGGTTTGAGCCGAGCGGCGCCGCGACGGCATCGCTCACTGTTCATGCGTTGCTGACGCTTGCAGTTGAGCCATCATTGGCGGCGGGCGACGTTGAGCGTGTGCAAGCGGCCTACTTTCCTTGGTTGTCGTTGACAGCGACGATGCTCGACAGTTATGTCGATTACACCGAAGACATCGCGACGGGCAATCACAGCTACGTAAGCCACTACTCTGATTTCAACGTTGCTCAAGCGCGCATTGAAGAGCTGATTCGGCGATCCGCTCATGAGGTGCTTGGCTTACACCGCGGGCACCAACACGCCGTCATCCTCGCCTGCATGGTCGCCATGTATATGTCGAGGGACAGCGCTCGCACTACAGAGAGACGCACAGTAAGCGGGCACATCGTCCAAGCTGGTGGTGCTTTCACTGGTTTGCTAACGCCAGTCCTACGAGTGTGGCGCATCGCATATGCCCTGTGCGCTGCATAAGCAGAGTCAATGAAAATGCCCCGCTCCGATCGAGTTGGATTTCCACCGCACATGCCTGTGTCTGCTCCGGTCCAGACATATTGGTTTTGGTCAAGGCCTCTCTCTATGTTGAAACACTGTAGATCACACTATGGCAATCGCTTTACACTTCGAGCAACAGGGTTCCCGCCCTTGGTCTTTCTCTCCGACGCGACGGACATCAAGGCTATGCTGCTGGCGTCGAACGATACGCTACGTCCGGGAGAGGGTGGAGAGATGATCCAGCCAATCGTCGGCGAGGGCTCATTCATGCTGCACGATGGGGACCAGCATCGTGTAGAGCGTAAAGCGGTGCTACCAGCCTTTCACAAGAGAGCAGTACAGCGACATACCGAGCTCATCACAAGAACAGTGCGAGAAGAGGTCGTCTTGTGGCCATTGGATTCCCCGATCGCACTTCATCCGTATCTCCGGGCGATGACGCTCAGGCTCGTCCTGCGGATAACATTCGGTTTCCCGGGTTGTGTGACGGACGGGCGACTGGATGCGTTGCATCATTATCTACTCAGAATGTTGTCGGTGACCGCGAGCCCCGTGTTCCCAGAGCCACTGCTGCGACACGGCCCGGGGCGCGTGATCTGGAATCGCTTTCTGTGCGATCGGGCAGAGGTCGATGCGCTGCTACGAGCACTGGTCGACGAGCGCAAGGGTTCCGAGCAGGACACCTCGAATGTTTTGGCGGATTTGCTGCTGATGCGTAATCTCGACGGCTCGCAGATGTCACCTCAACAGGTACGCGACAACATAATGTCGATCATACTCGCCGGCCACGAGACCACCGCATCGCAACTGGCATGGGCCTTTCAGCTACTCGCGCACAACCCAACGGCGCAGGCTGGGCTCAGAGCCGAGATCGATCGCGACGACAGTGAGGAGTATCTGACGGCGACCATCCAGGAGGTGATGCGCCATCGCCCGGTGTTCCTCTTCACGATCCCTCGAGCAGTGGTCAAGCCGGTGGAGATCGGCGAGTGGACCTACAGGCCGCCGGCACGACTGCTCGGATGCACGTACCTTCTGCATCACGACCCCAGCATTTACCCTGAACCCGACAGGTTCCACCCCGAGCGGTTCCTCGATACACCACCGCCACCGCACCTATGGCTGCCGTGGGGGGGAGGCCGCAGGCGCTGCCCAGGCCTGCACATGGCGATGCTGGAGATGAAGACCGTGCTGCGGACGGTGCTGTCGACCGCCACCGTGCTCCCGGCTGGCAAGCATCTGGAGCACCCGCGCTGGCGTAGCGTCATCGTCACACCCCATGCCGGCGCCCGCGTTGTGCTCCGCCCGCGCAGACGGAGCGCTGCGCGCTTTGCGGCAGAGGCCGCCACAGGTGGTGCGCAATGTGGCCCTGCCGCAAGCGCCGGTCGCACGCTTCCGGGTTGATGTGCCGAGCAGGCGAACCGTCGTAACTAGTTGCTAGACACCTGGCGGCGACTCGGTCAGCATGGCCTACGTCATGCGAGGAGCGTACGCAGTCCGTGCCCAGAGATCAGCAGGCAGGGGTTCAGGTCGCCGTGCGCGCCGCTCCCCGCGTCCAAGGGCAAATGGGCCGAGCCGCGCTGGCAGGAAGCGTGGTTCGGCCCAACCTTTGGCGCCCGGCGGCAGGTGCCGGGTGAGCATGGCGCCGCCCTGGCGCGTGGACGGGCAGGGGTATATGCGGGTGCCCGCCGATGGAGAGGCGGCGGGCACCGCGCAAAGCACGTCAAATGCCACACGCAAAGGAGCCGGCTCTGAACGGGGCTTCCACGATGATGGGGCGTTGTCGGTCGATCGCCCGCGACTCTTGGCGTCGCATGGATGATCTCCCCGTGTATCTGCGGTTGACCGCCGAGCAGGTGGAGTCGATCGTGCGTGCCGCGCAGGGCGGCGATGCGGCGAGCCTCGCGGCCTCGCTATCAGGGCGCGTGGTTCGCCGAGGGATACCCCCAATTGAAGTTTGGGAAGAGCGCGCCCAAGGAGAGACGGTCGAGTCGCGGTTCTCGTTCTCGCTGGTGAGGGGCCTGTTGCTGTTGGCGGCTCTCGCGGACGGTCAGCCGGCACGCCTCACGGATCTCGCGGCGGAGCTCAATCTTTCGCCCGGTACGGCTCGCACATATGTGCGGACGCTGCTGATGGCTGGGTTGGTGGAGCAGGACAAAGGGACCCGGTTGTATCGGCTGGCGGGGTAGGCGGGGGCGATGCCGAGAGTGTGGGAGGTGTCTCACAGGGTCGTCGATGGGGAAGTGCTGCCGTCGATTCCGACCCTGGAGGAGCCGCGCTACTCGCAGTCGCTTGAGCGTGGGCTGGCGATCCTGGAGTGCTTCACCCCGGAGCGGCCGGTGTGGGGGATCGCCGAACTCGCTGACCGGTTGGGGATGAGTCGCTCGAGTTGGGTCGGCGGCGAGGCGCCTGTCAGTCTTGCGACTGGTGGTTTCCTCGCCGCCGCCCGCCGAACCGGACTTGCGGGTTCCCTCGCATCCGGCTCTCCACAGGACATGCGCTGTCCGCTGTTGGGTAGTTGGTCAGGTGTCGGCGACCTCTGGCCGATCGGTGAATCGGGGTTCTCCTTCGGTCGTCCACGGCGAGGGGATACGATATCCGCGGTAGCGGTACCGTTTGATTTTCACCTCGCCGGGCCAGTAGAGCCTCGTGCCGTCGGGGCTGGTCCAGTCGTGCCCCCAATATCGTCGCTTGACCTTTGTCCAGGTCAGCCGCTTGTGCTTCTTGCGCAGCCATCTGACTATTCGCCACCACAGGTAGTAGTCGAGATAGTTGAAGCAACGCGATGCGGCGTTGTGGCGATGGTAGTTGGTCCAACCCCGAAGGATTGGGTTGAGCGTACGGACCAGTTCGTCGAGCGAGAGGCTCGTCGTGTGACGTCCGGTCAACTGCTTGATGCGGTACTTGATTTCCCCGAGTGCTTGCTGGCTTGGGAAGCTGAAGGCGACCAGCGATCGGTTGTTCCAGGGGCGCCGCTGGATGCGGAAGCCGAGGAAGTCGAAGCCGTCGTCAACATGGGTGATCGCTGTCTTCTCGGGCGAGAGTGTGAGCCGCATGTACTCACGCATGAACTCGGCCGTTTGTTCCTTGATGATCTGGGCGTGAGCTTCGGTACCGTGCACCAGGATCACGAAGTCATCCGCGTAGCGGATCATTCGGTAGCCGGGCAGGCCCTTGGCTCGATCGTGAGCACGCTGTCCTGCCGTGCGCACGTCCCAGATTCTCTGGAAGTGACGGTCGAGTACCGAAAGGGCGACGTTCGCCAACAGCGGCGAAAGGATCGCTCCTTGCGGTGTGCCCGATGGCGTAGCGGCGAGGGTGCCAAGCTCACACATGACACCAGCGCCGAGGAACTGTCTTATGAGTGCGAGTACGCGCTTATCCGTTACCCGGCGGCGCAACTCGGCCAGCAGCAGTCCGTGGTGGATGCTGCCGAAGCAGTCCTCGACATCTCCCTCTATCGCCCATTCGTATCCGATGGGCGGGTTGATGAAGTGCCGCACTTCCTCGATGGCGTCCTGTGCTCGTCGCCCGGGTCGGAAACCGTAGGAGGACGGGCAGAAGTCCGCCTCCATGATCGGCTCCAGCACGAGCTTCACCGCCATCTGGACGATCCTGTCACGCAGGGTTGGGATGCCTAGTTTCCTGGTCTTCCCGGCTGCGCGCTTCGGGATCTCGCGCTCGCGGACCGGCAGCGCCATGAAGGTCCGGTCCCGCAGCGACTGTCTGAGCTCGCCAAGGAACACCTCCACGCCGGCCGCCTCGATCCGCTTACGTGTCATGCCATCGACACCTGGGGTTCGGGACCCTCGGTTGCGCTTCACCCGCTCCCACGCGACCAGCAGCGTCGCGGGGTCGCAGAGCAAGTTGAACAAGTCGTCGAAACGCTTGTCCTTATCGTGCTCCGCCCAGCGGTGCAGCTTGGTCTGCCATCCCAGTACCCGCTGCTCGGCGTCATCGACCGAGAGCGGCGCGAGCGTATTCACACTCGACCTCCCGAATAGCTTCTCATGCTGCGGTCCTGCTGTCCGCCTTCGCCATGTGGGCGGCCTTCCCGCCCTCGGACTACTACGCGGACTCCGCCACGCCCCACACGCATCAGCGGACATCGCGCCTTGCCTACCCCCACCGGGCAGGCACGCACGGGGCGCTTCCCACGTTCACCATGATCCGTTTGACCGGGTCGGCAGCCGACTTTACCCCTGCAAACCATCCGACGGGCAATCGCAGTCTCCCGCCGGCCTCCACCCCAGCTCCGAAGAGGTACGTGGAGCGAGCCGCCAACGTCGAGAGCGGCATCGTTGTTGCATCCAGCCCATGTCCGCCAGGTTTCGGGCCGGCCTATCGATGAAGGGGCTTCTACCATCGATTCGCTTTCGCTCTGCCTTTCGGTCTCGCTTGCGCGCACTCGGGTGTCTGGCAGTACCACCCGGCCGCTACGTCATCGGGGCGCTCTCGCCCACAGCGTGCGATTCCACGCCAGGACTGCCCCCAGCTTCGCCGGACCGCTGCATCAGCCCGGGGCCGGCATCCCAGCCGACACGGAGAGATGTTGTCCTTCAATCGTTCTGCATCTCCTTTCTCATGGCGCCTCGTGGCGCACCGACTCACCGTTACGTGATCACGCTGGTCGCCCTGGGGCATTTGAAGCAGGGCGCGGAACGCAAGTACCGACTCGGGATGCGGGTGGTCGATCTTGGGCTGTCCGTCATGGCGAGCACGAAGCTCAAGGATCATGCCCAGCCCTTCCTGGCGGATTTGCACAGGCGCAGCCGGTACACGGTCGCGTTGGCTGTGCTCGATGGGCCGAGGGTCCAGGTCGTGGAAAGCCTGCGCGGGACTCGTCGTGGCCAGCAACTGATCGATCTCGACCAGACCTCCTATGCGTGGTTGCCAGTTCATTGCACTGCGTTCGGCAAGCTGCTGCTCGCGAATCTGCCTGACGCCGAGCACCGAAGGGTGATCGGCGAATTGACTCTCACCAAGCACACGTCGCAGACGATCACGAGCAAGACCGCGCTGCGAGCGGAGCTGCTAGGCATCCGTGGGCAGAGCCTTGCCACAGCGGAGGAGGAGCTTGTACCGGGCATGTACTCGATCGCCGCGCCGATCCGCTCAGAGTCCCGCGAGGTCGTCGCGGCTATCGGCATGGACGCGCACGCCTCGATGATCGCCCCCGCCGATTTCGTTGAGGCTCTCGGTCCGCACCTTGTATCTGCCGCCGATCAGGTTTCCGCGCGGCTGGGGCATCGGCGGGACGATGAGTTGCCCAGCGCAAGCTTCAACGGAAACGCCAAGGCGTGACATGCAATCAACACACCTGCACAACCCCATGTCCTACGCACCCAAAAGGTCCTTCTCAATAAAATCACGCAAATTGCGGGGGAGTTATCTTGTCGAGCCTATTGACATCCTCCTATCCCTTGGTAAGTTGCCGTTGTCCGACCGATCGACATCGGTCGTGGCTTGCATCAAGACGTACTCGAACAAGCAATCCGGCGGTGCGCATGTTGGTGTGCCGTTGCGGCCAACCAAGGAGCAAGGCGTTGCTGCAATCGAACAGGGGAGAGATATCGATGTCTGGAGAGTCGTTGCGCAATACAGGGTCGCAGAGCCAGCTCTATCATCGTTCTCTGCTTGGCATGATCGTGGCGATGCTTCTTTTGGGCTGTGGGCTGGGCGCCCTACCCGCGGAGGCGACGGTGCCGAGCACCGCAATTCGCTACTTCTACACGCCGAACAACCGTTTGAGCGCGGTAATCAAACCGGAAGCCGAATACGCGCTCTACACCTGGGATGCCGCTGGCAACCTGTCGAGCATAAAACGCGCGTCTTCTACAAAACTGTCGATTATCCAGCTCGAACCTGTGAAGGGCGCTGTCGGGGAAACGGTCGATATCTGGGGTACTGGGTTCTCGACGACGCCTGCGAACGATACGGTCAAGTTCAACGGTACGGCGGCGACGGTCTCGGCCGCGACCGCGGATACGTTGGCTGTAAAAGTTCCGTCGGGTGCGACGACCGGTACGGTGACGGTGCAGACGACGACTGAAGGGCCGGTCACGAGTGCGCAGAGCTTTATGGTCAGCAGTTCGGCTGTGCCGGGGGTTCCGACGATCACCTCATTTTCGGCGTCGGTAGCTGCGGCGGGCACCGTGGTGACGATCACGGGCACCGGTTTTGAGACGAACACGGAGGATGATTATGTGACAGTCAATCGGTCGGCGGCCGAAGCTACGTCAGCGACGAGTACGGCGCTGAAATTTGTGGTGCCAGAAGGGACCTCGAGTGGGAAGGTGTCGGTTTCGACGCCGTACGGGTCGGTTGTGGGGCCGTACCTGTACATCCCACCTCCGGGGTATACAACCGCTGAGATCGGGCCGACGCTCAATTTGACCTCCAGCAAAGCCTCGACAGTGAATATCACCACGTCAGGCACTGTTGCTCTGGCAACGATCGAAGATAATAACGATGAAGATATTTCGGCCGTGCTAGCCAAAGCGGGTTTTTCTGGCGATGCTTACGTGTATGGGACAAACAATGCCGAGTTGGGCGGCGGGGCGTTCTTTTCGAAAAGCGAAGAAAAGTTGATGGAAGCGCAAGCTCTTTCCTTGCCTGGGACCTATACTATCCTGATCGCGCCAAGCGAAGGGACTGGCAGCATCGAAGTGACTTCGTATGTCTTCAATAACGCGACGGGGTCGATTACCCCTACCACTGGTGGGGCCACCGAAAAAGTGTCATTGTCCACGCCAGGTCAAGTCGGTGATTACTCGGTGCCAGTCGAATCCGGTGAGGAAGTGTCGGTGAACGTGAGTGAATTTTCGTTTGGGGGCGTGGTTCGTCTTCAATGGCTGAGCGATACCGGCGAAGTGGTTAGCGAATCTGAGACCTCATCGAATACGTTCAATGAGCCGCTGGCGTTCTCATCCGCTGGCACATACACTCTCCGGGTGTTCCCGTTTGGTCGTACCGGGGCGTTGAAGCTCACCCTGTATAACGCGACCAAAGTCTCGTACGGCTCGATCACGCCGACCGCTGAAGGAGAATCAAAGACTGTCACCACGAGCGTGCCGGGTCAAAAGGCCACAGTCACGTTCTCCGGTAAAGAAGGTGAAGAAATCTCCCTGAAGGCGTCGGAATCCACCCTCGCGGCCGGGAGCGTTACGGTGTCCAACGCGGAAGGGTCTGCGGAAGCTTCTGGCGGGATCAGTGGTTTGACCGGCCCGTTTACCTTGAAAAGCACGGGCACCTACACGATCACGGTCGAGGGTTCGGAAACCGACACGGGAAGTGTCAAGTTGACAGCATACGCTGTGCACGACGTCACAGGCTCCATCTCCCCGACCACCGGTGGCGCCACAGAAACCGTGTCTCTTCCCACCCCCGGTCAAAAGGCGTCGTACTCCGTACCAGTCACGGCGGGTGAGGAAGTATCGGTGAAGGTAAGCGAATTCACGTTTTCTGGCGAGGTTCGCTTTGAATGGGTGAACTCTGGCGGGACAGTAGTCGACGAATTCGAGACAGCGTCCAACACGTTCGTCGAACCGGTGTCGTTTTCCGCGTCCGGGACGTACACGCTCAGGATCAACCCGTTCAACCGTACCGGGTCGATGAAGCTCACCTTGTACAACGCTACGGCCGTCACGGGGTCCATCACGCCGTCGTCGGGTGGAGAATCCAAGATCGTGACCACCAGCGTACCGGGACAGAAGGCCAAAATCACGTTCTCGGGGACAGCCGAAAAAGAAATCTCACTCGTACTATCAGAAGCAACCTACTCTTACGGTGGGGTCACAGTCCTGAACCCGGAAGGAGGCGTGGTGGCCTCGGGAGGTTTGTCTGGGACGATCGGGCCGTTCACGCTGAAAACCACAGGTACCTACACGATCGTGATCGCGTTCTCCGAAGGAGCTACGGGGAGCGTAAAGCTGACGGCGTACATCGGCTCCCCGCCTCACGGCCTGGTCGTCAAAGCCCCGAGCGCTCCCACCAGCCACGACGCACAAAGCAACGAGATCACGCCGACGGGCGGGCCGCTGGCCACTTCTCTACAGTCAACGAGCACGCTCGCGCCCGGTACCACTCACGTCCACCGCGGCCTTCGAACGATCGTGGCGCACAAGGTGCGCAAGCGTGACGCGGGGACTAAGAAACTCGCGACGAGCGGTCGCGGTTTCCTTTCTCCGCAGCTGCGGTCGTTTCGCCCGTCGGCGTCGGCGGTGTGGTATCCGCGGATTGGGGGTGGCGAAGGGTGGAGCACGGGGCAGCCCGCGAGCCCGTGGGCCAACCTAGCATCGCCGATCCCGGCGGGGAGCACCATCACGGCACTGGCGGGGCAAGCATTGAAGCTCAACGGCCTGCCGCTCGTCGGCCTGCATGTCGCGGTCCAGGGCACCTCCACGGTGGGTGTGACGGACACCCGGGGGCAGTTCCTGCTGCGCGGCTTGCCGGCCGGACACCAGGTGCTGATCGTGGAAGGTGGAACGATCGCCGGCCAGCGCTACGGCACGTTCGCGATCGGTGTGCAGATCACCGCACACCAAGAGACGACGCTCGACGCGCCGATCTGGATGACCCCCCTGGACCCAGCGGGGAACCACCGGATCGCCTCACCGACCCAGGGTCCGGTAACGATCACTACCCCGAGGATCCCCGGTCTTGAAGTGCGGCTGCCGGCCGGAACGGTGATCCGCGACGCCAGTGGTCGTATCGTGCATGGACTGAACATCACGCCAGTCCCGGTGGACCGCCCGCCATTCCCGCTGCCGCTGTTTGACCCGGTGCCGCTGTACTTCACGGTACAGCCCGGCCGGGCGTATCTGAACAAGGGCGCGCAGATCATCTACCCAAACTACGGGCATCTGCGTCCAGGGCAGCGCGTACCGTTTTGGAACTACGACCCGGACGGACGTGGCTGGTACGTGTACGGCGAAGGCACGGTAACTCCGAGCGGCAAGCAGGTGGTGCCTGACCCGGGTGTGCGGATATGGGAATTCACTGGGGCGATGATCAACAAAGAACCAAAACCGCCGCACCGGGGCCCCAAACATGGGGGGAAAAGCATAGGCGGCGATCCCGTCGACCTCGGGACTGGCCTGTTTGACTACCACCGGACCGACCTTGTGATCCCGGACACGATCCCGATCGTGATCGAACGGACCTACCGGCAGGAAGACTCGAACTCCTACAGCTTCGGCGTCGGCACTGAGAGCCTGTACGACATGCGACTGTGGTCGGAAAACAACTACCACGAAGCCGATCTCGTGCTCCCTGACGGCGGCACCATCCTATACAAACGCGTGTCGCCCGGAGAAGGCTACAAAAACGCCGAATACAAGGCGACGAACACGCCGAGCATCTACTACGGATCGACGATCAAATGGAACGAATCGTTGCCCGGCTGGGATCTGACGCTGACGAACGGCACGACCTACATCTTCGGTGAGCTCGCGCCGCTACAAGCGATCCGCAACCGCCAGGGGCAGCAGCTGACGATCACCCGCTCAGAAGGCCAGAAGGGCAACATCACGATGATCACTTCGCCGCACGGCCGCTGGGTCAAATTCACCTACAACAGCTCCAACGCCATCACCGAAATCAAGGACAACTCTGGTCGCACCCTCAAATATGCCTACAACAAAGAAGGGCTGCTCGAATCAGCGACCGACCCGGCGGAACGCACAACCAAATACGGATACAACTCCTCCGGTGAGATGACGTCAATCACTGACCCACGCGGGAACAAGTACATCGAAAACGAATACGAATCCCACGGTCTGATCTCGAAGCAGAAAATGGGCAACGGCGGGGTCTTCGAATTCAGCTACACCACCAACGGCGAAGGCAACGTCGAAAGCACAACCGTCACCGAACCACGCGAAACCAAACGCAAGGTCACGTTCAACACCGAAGGCTACCCGACCAGCGAAACGCGAGCGCTCGGCAGCTCGATCGAACAGAAAACGACCTTCGAACGACAGGCCAATACAGGGTTCTTGTTGTCGAGCACCGACGTGCGCTCTCGCAAGACGGCCTATGAATACGACAGCTACGGCAACGTGACCGCCGTGACCGACCTCGCAGGAACATCCTCGGCACAGACCTATAAATACAGCTACGAACCCGGGACCAACGAGCTGACCAAAGAAACCGACCCCCTCGGGCACTCCACGACCTACGAATACAACAGCCTCGGCGAGCGGGTAGCCAAGAAGGACGCGCTCGGCCACACCACGACCTACGAATATAACAGCGACGGCCAACCCTCGGTGATCAAGGACCCACTCGGACACAAAACGACGATCACCTACGAACACGGTGAGCCCGCGAGCATAACCGACCCGCTAGGCCGCACAACCAAGCAGTTCGTGGACACGGCCGGTCGCGTTCTATCCACGACCGTCCCGGGTGGTCAGACGACCACCTACGAATACAACAAAGACAACCAGCCGACGAAGGCAATCGACTCCGCAGGCGACGAAACAACCTATGAATACGACGCCGACGGTGACCTCACCGCGACAACCGACCCGCTGAAAAACAAAGCCAAATTCGCCTACACCAAAATGGATCTCCTGGAAAGCGAAGAAGACGCCCTCAGCAAAAAAACCAGCGCCGTCTATGACACGGAGGGCAACCTCACCGAACTGACCGACCGCCGTGGCAAGGTCGACAAGTTCACCTACGACGCCCTCAATCGCCTGACCGAAGTCAAGTACGGGGTCTCCGGCGAAACCACCGAAAGCACCATCAAATACGAATACGACAACGGCAGCCGCCTCACCAAGATAATCGACAGCGCGAGCGGCACCTACACCCCCGAATACGACGAACTCAACCGCCTGAAGTCCCTCGCCACACCACAGGGAACGATCAAATACGAATACGACGAAGCCAACCGTCGCACCAGCATGACCGTCCCCGGGCAAGAAGCAGTCAAATATACCTATGACGAAGCAAGCCGCCTCAAAGAACTCAAACGCGGCACACAGGCCGTCTCCTTCGCCTACAACGAAGACAACCTTCCGACCACCACGACGCTCCCCGATGGCATCGAAGAGCAGTACGGCTACGACGAAGCCAACGAGCTGACGTCCCTCGCCTACAAGAAAAGCTCCACAACCCTGGGCGAACTTGACTATAGCTACGACCTCGACGGCCGCAAGGAAGCCACATGGGGCAGCTACGCCCGAACCGGGCTACCGGAAGCCGTCAGCTCGGCCAAATACAACGCAGACAATGAGCAGACCGAACGCGGCAGCAAAAAATTCAGCTATGATGCCGACGGCAATATGACGTCCGACGGCACGAACACATACACGTGGAACGCACGCAACCAGCTCGCCGAAATCACCGGCGGGACTAAAGCGAGCTTTGGCTACAGCCCATTCGGGCAACGCGTCAGCCGTACCCTCAGCGGCACCACGACCGAACTGCTCAACGACGGCCCCAACGTCGTCCAGGAAATCCAGTCCGGTAAAGCCACAGCCAACATGCTCACCGGCCTACTTCCAAGCCAAGTGTTCACGAGGACGACAAGCAAAGCCACCGAAAACCTGCTCACCGACCAGCTTGGCAGCACTATCGCACTGGCCAACAGCAGCGGCAGCGTCGAAACTGCCTACACCTACGACCCATTCGGTACCGCCACCAAAGAAGGCACCGGAAGCGAAAACACCATGCAATATGCCGGGCAGGAAAACGACGGCGACGGCCTTAACTACGACCGCGCCCGCTACTACAGCCCAGCCGCCGCCCGCTTCCTCAGCCAAGACCCGACCGGCCAAGAAGGCAGCGGCCCCAATCTCTACCTCTACATAAACGATAGTCCGACCAACGCAACCGACCCGTATGGAACGACTGCATGCCACGGCGGACTCAAGGGCGAAAGCTTGTCGGCAGATGGTAGTTGGACTCGGTGTCGAAACATTGAAGAATCCAACAAAAGGGAAGAAGGAGAAAACCGTCGCCGCCAAGAAGAAGAAGAAGAAAAGAACAAATTTTCATGCGGCAGCGGAGGGGGAACGATGATGGGGGTGATCCAGTCTCCCGTAGGCTCCCACTGCAGTGGAACTCCGGGAGAAGAGCCCCCAGCGGTGCCCACTCCAGACACGCCGCCTCCTCAACCAGTTCCAGGCTGGGGGCCGTCTCTGCCATCACTGTCAACGTCCCCTATCGGTATTCCAGAGCCGGTAGTGCCCTAGAATCGTAGACCCCGACTGCCAATGCATTCTGTTGCTGATACTCTATATAGAGTGCGTGCCCAGGTGGCACCACGCTTGGTAGCCGGAACTCGTTTTATTGGATTGGGCGTGGTAGCGTTGGGGGGGTTCTTGGTCGCCGAAGGAAATGTTGTCATCGGCTCGCTTACTCTGGTCGCATGCGTGCCGCTGACGTGGGTAACGGGCGTGTGGGCGGTGCCGGGTAGTATTGACGCATATCTCGGCAAAATAACCAGTATAGTTAACGATTGCTATACCAATCTACAGTATGATAGCCACCATCGGCGGGAGGGATTGAAGGAGATAAAGCGTGAAGCGCAAGGCCTCATTCCACCGCAAGACCGGCTCGAGATGCATCAAGCGGTTCTAGCTGATATAGGCCAAATTGAGGTAGTGCTGAGCGATTCGACGGCGTCATTCGCTGATCGTGCCGTAGGTGTCGTCGAGTCAAGTCGGGCGTTGCGACAAATAGGCGCGGACTTCGATGGCCGGCCCACAGAGGCGTATATAAAAGCTCTCACCGAAGTACTTGAACGGTATCGAAGACTCTCTGACAGTAGTAAGGGTAAGAACCAGCAGTCACTACATCGCTTGCAAGGTCGGGTGAGTAAGCTACGGCCCCCCAAGTCATTGTCGAAGCGCCATAGCCAATATCTGGAGGTGATCAACGGATATATTTCGGCGATGAATGCTTATTGTGCCATGAACGAAGCTACCGAAGCCGAAATCCGGGTGGCTGCTGTGAATGTGGAAAGTGCGTACGCAAAGCTTGACGCAAAGAGTCGAGAATATATTGGGGAATTGCGATTGCGGACCGGTCACGTGCGGGGCACCGCGACTGTGGATACGGCCTAGGGCGCTTTCAAAGTGGATTATCGGGAGATTGCGTTGGCGAGCAGTTCACCTCATTCTCGACTCGGTTTTACGCGCAGAGGAGTGATTTCCGGTGCTGCTCTCCTGGGCGTCGGAGCAGGGTTGGATCATGTTCTGGGCGGGCCAGCACGAGGCACGGCCGCCAACTCGGGGTCGTCTTCTACAGAGGATTTCTATGGTTTCCACCAAGCCGGGGTCGCCACTCCGGCGCAGGACTATCTGTACTTCGCTACGTTCGATGTCACGAGTGACGCGGCTGATGACTTGCGGGGCCTCCTTGAACAGTGGACTGCTGCAACGGCACGGCTGACCGTCGGCCAGCCGTACGAACCAGTAGCACAAACGGAGGACAAGCCGCCAGTTGATACCGGGGAGGCGGTTGGCCTGAGTCCATCGCGGCTGACGGTCACGATCGGGGTGGGTCCGACCCTGTTCGGCTCGGATGGCGCCGACCGGTTTGGCCTCGCGCATTCGAGGCCACCCGAGCTCGTACCACTCCTAACGTTTCAAGGCGAGGATCTTGACCCATCAAGCTCCGGCGGAGATCTGTGCGTGCAGGCGTGCGCGGATGACCCGCAGGTCGCCTTCCATGCGATCCACGTCCTCACGCGCGTAGCGAGCAGCGCTGCAACGCTGCGCTACACCCAGCTCGGGTTCGGCCGAACATCGTCTACGAGTAGGACCCAGGAGACTCCGCGTAACCTGATGGGCTTCAAGGACGGCACCGACAACATTTGTGCCGAGGACACCCAGGCGATGAACGAGTTCGTATGGGTCCAGGACGGCGATGGGCCGGCATGGATGGCTGGGGGAAGCTACCTGATCGCGCGCCGGATCAGAATCCTCTTCGACGTGTGGGACGCAACCGCGCTCGAAGACCAGCAGCGCGTGATCGGCCGCGAGAAGCTCAGCGGCGCGCCGCTGGGCGGCGAGAGCGAGTATGACCCCGTAGACCTGCAGGCGACCGCGGCCAACGGCGAACTGGAGATCCCCGCCGACGCGCATATCCGTCTCGCCGGCCCGCACGCCAACCAGGGGCAGCGCATCCTCAGACGGGGCTACTCCTACAGCGAAAGCGTAGAACCGGGCAGCGGCCAGATCGACGCGGGCCTGTTCTTCATCGCCTTCCAACGCAGCCCCACGCGGCAGTTCATCCCGATCCAGCAGCGCCTCGCCGCCGCGGACGCGCTCAACAAGCACACGCTGCACACCTCCAGCGCAATCTTCGCGTGCCCGCCGGGCGCGCAGCCCGGCGGGTTTATCGGCGAAGGGCTGTTCTCGTAGGATGGACAACGGTTCTTATTGCAGAATGTCCATCGGCGCGATTGGGCAGTTGAGAAGCTTGGACCAACGCCCGATCATCGTGACATGAGGAGCACGAAGACGTTCGTGATCGTTCTGGGCGTGCTCATGTTGGTGGATGGGTTACTTCTTGTGACCGGCACATTTGCGACGCTGGCAAAGGCCATCCAGATCCCGCTGTTTGTGTCGTTTTCGTACGTTATGTATCTGGATAACCCCGAGCGCTTCCATCGACCCGTCAGTCGCAAGGTCGCCTTCTGGTCGATCTTTGGCACCGTGGCGACGCTTTCGGCTTTAGTTGTGCTGGGACTGGTCATCCGCTGAGTTCGACGGGCTCTTCGATAGCTGTGATCATCGCCGAGTGATCCCACGCTCGCGGGATCATCTCGTCGGTCTCACGCTGGCCGGGTGGTAGCTCGGGTAGCAGCCACATCTGGCGGCTGGCGGGACGGGGTCGGAGTGGCGGGGGTCTTTCTTCGGTGGGCAGCCTGAGCCATCGCTCCCGGTCTTTGAGGTCGGCGACGAGGTCACCGAAGGCGTTGCTTTCACAGAAGATGATGCGCTGGCGTGCCTCGTAGGAGACTTCCCTGTGATCACTGCCGTTGTGCGCGCGGCTGAGGTGTCCGGTCAGGATTCGATCGGCGCCCTTCATCAATGCCGTGGCTCGGCGGGGTGGGCAGACGAATAGGACGACGACTTGGGCGAGGTAGCGTTCGTGAAACGTTGAGTGTTGCAGGCACAGGATGGGAGTCTTGCGGACGAGGTGGCGTCCGATGTTGAGGAACATGTCGAGGCCTCGCAGCTTCTCGACGTTGTCGGAGACCCGACCGGTGCGGTCGAACTCGATCAGGACATCGACGAGTAGGGGGGACGCCCGATCGAAGGCGCGCTGCTGCTCCCAAGGCGACGGCTCGATGGGGTTCACCCAGCGCTCCTCGCCCGGGTCGTTGATGATGATCGATAGCGCCGCATCGGGCTTTACGACCTGCAGGTACCAGACGATTGCGTGGGAGTCGGCGAGGACCCTCACGCAAGCGAGATGTCGTGCCGGGCAAGCTCGCTGGCCCGCTCGAAATCCTCCCAGGTCAAATCCGGGAAGTCAGACAGCGATCCCGCCGGAGTGCCAGCCGGCCCATCCGGCTCGGTCTGCACGACACGCAGGTGCGTCCCCGGCGCCACCCCCAGGCGCGCCAATTGATCGGCGGGGACGCTTCCGTCAGCTGCCACGACCAGATCGTGGGCGGGGTGCTCGCTGGCTGCACTCACGACATCGAGTCTAGCCCAATCGCACATTCCCGCTTGGACGCGACCGACGTCCTTTCAAACTCGCAACGCCCCGCGATATCCCCGTCAATCCGCCGTATGTGGCTCAAGCAGGCGATGATCCGGCTCCCCGGCGCCGTCGGTTGTGGCTTCCGCGTCGAGAAACGCCTGCAGGTGCCCACCCGACTCCTCCTCGACACCTGGCATCAGGTGCCCATAGCGGTCGTAGGTGGTGGTGATCGACGAATGCCCCATAATCTTCTGCAGGGTCTGCGGGTTGAACCGCCCGGCATCGGTCATCGCGGCGATCATCAGGCTCGCGAACGTGTGTCGGCAGGCGTGCAGGGTGATCGGCTGGAGGCACTGCGCGACCCACGCCTTACGCGCTCTCTGGCCCACGCTGACGTCGCTGAAGGGTCCGTCGAGGGTACGGCGCCGGCCGGCCAGGGTCGAGCGGGCGAAGATCAGCGGCTGGGTGGACTTGGCCCGCATCTTGTGCGCCACCAGGTGCTCTCGGAGCACTGGGGGCATCGGCACGCGACGGTGGCCGGCGGCGCTCTTCGGTGTGCCGGTGGTGCGCGACTCGGGATCGTGACTCTGACGCACGGTGATGATCCCAGTGGCGAGATCGACGTCGGTCCACCGCAGCGCCATGAGCTCGCCGCGGCGTAGGCCGGCGTACAAGGCGGTCGCCCAGAGCGGCCGATCCTTCTCGGGAACCGCTGCGATGAGGAGCTTCACCTCCTCACGGGTGGCGAAGCGGTCCCGCTGCCCACTATCGAGGGGAAGCTCGACGGCACGAGTCGGATCAATGGCCGTGTAATCGCGGCGGACGGCCCAGCGGTAGATCGCCAGGAGCGGCATCATCGCGTTGCGGACGCTGTTGGCCGACAAATCGACCTGCAATTCGTCCACGAGCCGCTCCAGACGCCCCGCAGTAATCTCGTTCAGCCTCATGCTCCCGAGCGCTGGCAGCAGGTGCTGGTCGAGCGCCCGCCGGTAGCGCGCGATCGTGGATGGCTTGTAAGCGGTGCGGCTGCGAGTCCGGATCGTCCCGTTCTTGGCGCCGCTGAGGAACGTCTCGGCGGCTTTGCGGAGCGTGGGTGCTTCGCCGGCGATGATCACGCCCTTTGCCAGTGCGACCCGCGTGTCACGCCTCCACGCCTTGGCAGCGGCGACCTGGCGGCGGCCGAAGATCTTGTTGATGCGCTTCTGATCGCGCTTGGACCACACCTGAGCGAGCAGCTTGCCGTCCGCTCTCCGGGTGATCCCCTTGGGAAGTTTCTCCGCAGACGCCATCACCGAATTTTACCCACCGGCCAGGTCGGCATTTTTGTCGAGCCACCGCTCCAACTCGCGGATCGGGACGAGGCGACGGCGGCCACGCCGCACCATCCGCAGTTCGAACGCGATGTGCTCGTCGAAGAAATCGACCGACACCCCCAGAGCCTCGGCGGCCTCCTGCTTGGAGAGGGCGATGCGTCCAACCTTCGGCCGATTGCCGACACTCGCCATCAGGCGACCTCCTCACTTGTCGCGCCAAGCCAGTTCTCGCGTCGTTCGGGGTCTTTGGCACTGATGAAGATTGGTGCGTAGGGCCCGTCGCTGGTGAGCTGCTCGAGGGTCACGAAATGCAGCGGGATCGCATCGAGGACTCGGGTCGCAGGGTCGGAGCGCCAGAGGGCACTGGAGTGCCTGATGCGGCGTCGCGCATCGGCGGGCTCTTGGCCGGCGAGGACGACAAGGACCTGCGGGAACGTGCGGTAATGCGAGCGCCAAATGAGCTCCCCGGGTTCCCCCGGGCGTGTGGCGGGCGCCCGGCAGTGATGCAGGAGCGTGTACTTGACGAGCTTCTCTGCGAGCGGCTCGGCGGACGTGGTGGCGAGGTTCAGCTCAATGAACCGCTGGTGCAAGACCGACTCGCCATCCCGCACTTCCAGATAGCTGAGCAGCGCATCGGCGACCAGCCATTGCTGCTCGCGACCCTGCCGGGGCGGGGTGAGGGCGTGCGCGATCTCGTGGCGCCAGGAGAACGCGTCGCATTCGTCGCCGCGTGCCCGTGCCGCCTTGACGAACGCAATCCCGGCCTCGTTGAGCGCGAGGGTATGCTCGCGCAACACGCTGTCCGTCTGCCAGGGCGTGTTGTGGTCGCTCGAGGATTCCAGGCGGCTCTTGCTGCGTAAGAGCAGTCGCCCTTCGGGCGTCGGGAACCACAGACCGGTGCCGTGCGCCGCGCGTGCGCGATCGACGAGGCCCGCCTTCTGCAGGCGGGCGTCCGGGTCAAACCCGCGTGCGATGATTCCCTGGCGGTCGAAGGTCTCCCAGGCTGCATTGATTGGGGTGAGCGGGTGGCGTTCGCCGTCGCGGTCCGGTTTGCCGAGTGGGGGCAGGAAGGCGTGCTCGGTGCGCCACTCGGTCGTGATGAACGCGTCGTTGGACATGCGGGCGAGCTCGGAGTCGACGTGGCGTCGGTAGGAGATCAGGAAGTCCATCACTGCGAGGTCGTGCGCCAGGCGCGCGGGGATGGCGTAGCCTCCCCACTGGCGTTCGGCCCACGTCCACGGCTTGTGCTTGGCATCCTCGGGCAGTGACCACGGCCTCGGGTTGTCCCTGTCGTCCATGTATTGGTGAGCCATCATCTTTCTGAGCGTGTCGAACCCTTTGGGGGTCAAGGTCCAGAGGTATGTTTGTTCCCATCGGCCACGAACCGCCAAACCGTGTGTTTGCAACGGTATTTCCCCTGCCGCGACTGCCAGGGTACGGGAAGCCAGGGTCCGGCCAGAGACCCTCCGAAACGACCGAGGGTACGCCCAACGCCCCGTACCCTGGGGCCGAGGGTACAGGGCGCCGCACCGGGCCTTGAAACACGACGCGACACGACATCGATGCCTGGGAGATCGTCATCACTTCTATGTCGTTCAGAGACGTCGCTCCCCCCTTACGACTTTCGCCGGCTGGCAGTTCGCTGGCGCGACGAGCGTTCCGGCTGATAGGATTGGCTTCCAATGGATATCTGGGGCGCGGTCATCAATGCGGATTCGCAGGATCGGGAGGTCGTCGGCGTATTCTCTAGCGAGGAGCTGGCCCTGAATACCGCGAAGCGCGGCTCGCCCGATGCCTTTGACGCGGTGCATTACGTGCTCGACAAGGTTCCGGAGTGGATTCCTGGATTTGAGCAGGAACTCGCCAAACAGAAAGCCGATGGAGCCTAGTCTGGCCGCTGCCCGGACGCGGGCAGAGTCAAGTCGGCTTTAGGATCGCGTTGGTGGACCCGGCCCTTGGACATCCCGCTTCACGCGTTCGCCCGTGGCGGCCGTCTGCGCCGGCGCCTCTTTTGGCGATGATCGCCGTTGATGTTTGCCTGTTCGCGTTTGCCGCGCTGATGGCGCTGACTGATGCTCCGTGGTGGAGCTTCCTGGTGCCGCTGGTTATTGGAGCCGCCGTCCTCGTCGTCTATGGGTGGAGGGCCGCCGCCGTGTTGGGCATCCGTTCTCGTGATGAGACGCCACGCGGTTGGCTGATGGCCTTGGCGGTCCCGGGTGGAGCCGTGGGTGTTCTCGCGGCCCACGCGGGTCGCTATGCGGGTCTCGTGATCGTGGCCTACCTGGTGCTCGCTCAGGGCGCAGAGCGGGTCGTGTGGGCTCGCTTTCACGCGTCTCGCCGTGTAGGGGAACGTTGCGGCTGAGTTCGCGCTGGGTTCGGGGTCCCGAGATGGGGGGAAGCGCTGATCTTCTGTATTGGTACGGCGTAAAGGGGGATCGCGGCTGGCTACCGAACGGGTCGGAGCGACATTTCGGCCGCCTGCCGTGGGAGCCGGTTTCCCCGCCGCGAATAGCCTGAACCCCGCCGCGAATCGGATCGGCAGATCGGCCGTTTGTGGCCTGGATAGTGAGGTTTCGGTATTCGCGGCGGGGTACGGCGCGAGTTGCGCAACTCAGCCGCGAATCGGGCCTTGCTTGAACCCCGGTGTTTATGAGATGTGGCTTGGTTGTGCGGGATTCGCTCGGTTCGCGGCCGAGTCGCATACGGTGACTAGTAAGGTCTATGCGGGCCGGTGGGTTGGTCGGTGAGCTTCCCTGCCGTTCCTCGTGGATGGGCGTAGATGTGCTGGCGTGTCGCCGCCGTGCCGTGCACGCGACTGCTTCGCGGTGTCGCTCGGGTCGGTCGCGTGATAGCCGGTGTCGTTGTCGTCTGCGTGAATTGGTGCGGGGGCAAATGCCCTCTCGCAACGATGTGTATATGTGACCGCGTGTCAGCCGATTGAGGACTGCTGTACGGGAGCGCGCTCCGATGACGGGCTGTCGCTGGTGTGCTCGCGCGCTTCCCGGGGGCCACTCGATGCAGTGATCGCAGAGCAGGCGCCCCGGGCTCGTGTCGGCCCACATGACCGTTGCCATCACTGCTTCCCTGCGGCCGCACCCCGCAGGCTCGCACGGCAGGTCAACTCGCTGGCTCGGCGACACGAAGACCAGTGGGTCAGCAGCCGGGGAAGAGGGGGGTGTCGCGTGCGTGAATTGGACCGGGGGAAATGGTCCTCTCGCAACGACATATCTATGTGACGCGCAAACCACACGATCAAGGAATCACTGGCGGCGACTACGAGGACATCGATTCGGCTGTCGGCCTCCCGGCGTGGGCCCCTCCGATCTGTCCTCCGATCTCCCCTCCGTTCTGTCCTCCGACTATGACGGGAGGATCTACAGCCATGAAAATAACTGCAAATCGATACTTTTTGTGCAGCCGACAACGGGGCGTTGTCACATGAATAAATGCGCTCATCCAAGCGCCCGGCCGGAAAAGGCCGAGTTGGCTCATGTCGTCAACCGGCAGCAGGGGGATCCCAACCCCACAGGTTGGCGAGAACAATTTATGAGCCTGAGTTCTCCGTGCCGACCATCGGCGTCCCGAAGATGGCATGCGATTGCCATCACTGCCTCCCGCGCGTCGCATTACACGGGCTCGCACGGTGCGGGCAACTCGCCGGCCACCAAGGGCGCGCAACGTCCCGCGGTGATCACAGCAGGAGATAAGGGGGCAGGTCGACGTCGCTGCTCCACAGCGGCGTCGTGTGGCCCCACACACGCCACTGCGACAGGATGCGGGCACCAGAAGATAGGAGGTGCCGCGTGAGCGCCGAGCATGGCATCCGGTTCTTGCCGTCCGTTGCGGCGCTCGTGCTTCAGGGCCTCGGCCAGCACAGGCTGCTGACCGCCCGCCAAGTGCAGGTGCTGCACCTGCCCGATGTGTCGCTGCGCTACACCCAGCGCGTCCTCGCCGAACTGCAGGGTTCTCCCCGGCTGTCGGCTCCAGCTGCGAGTGCGCTCACCGAGGCGCAGGCCACAGATGGTGTGGTGGTTTCGGTCGCCACGTTGATCGACCTGTGGTATGTCACCCAGACGACCAAGAAGCTCACCGCGTCTGATCTGGGCAGGTTGCGGGCGTCGCTCATCTCTTCGCCGGGGCTCATTACGCAAACGATCGACCTCGCCGTCGTGGAGGCCACCATCGCGATTCCCCGCGACCTGCTCACCGACCCGTGGGACCGCTTCATCGTGGCGAGCGCGCGAACGTGGGCTGTGCCGCTGGTCACCAAAGATCGTGCTATCCGCGACAGCAGGCTCGTGCCGACTGTCTGGTGAGATATCCGCGCGGTTTTGGAGGCGTTTCTCGGAACAGAAACTGCAACCAGAAGTGCAACCGAGGAACCGAAACACCGCTTGCTTGAGCCACATCCAGCAGATTGAGAGGGGGTCTCCAAAACCCTTGCTCGAGGTTCGATTCCTCGGTCCCCCGCTTCGGTAGACAAGCCAAATACAGGCCAAACGCCCCGTTTGCCGGTGTTCCGGTCGAGGGGCGATCTATCCCACCGAGGCCCGTCAAGACCCGTGGAGTCGTGCAAAAAGTGCAACCAAAAGTTGTGACCGGATCGGCTTGTGTTGGCCTACGATCTCGCCGGAATGCACGGGCACGGGAGGAAGCCGAGCAGATCGCCCTGGTAGATGGCCCGCCAAAACATGTGCTCCGCTGGAGTGTCCCTCAGGTCTGAAAGCTGGCCAGTTGGCGAGCGGCGCGAATGGGGGCCGTGAACTGCTCGAGCGCCTTTCGCGGCGCGCAGCAGCTCGATTGGTGCCCGGTCGTCCAGCGGGTGTTGGTGCCGAATAGCCACGCCTCGGTGGTCTCGGCGTCATAGGCCTCGCTGATCATGCGGACGAGCTTGTAGCCGTGCCGCAGGCGGCGGGCTACGACTGGCCGCGGCTTGGGGCCGTCCTCGCGGGCATTGCGGCCGATCTGTTTGGCATCGGAGAGACCGGCCGGGAAGGCGGCCATGCGCTGGCCGAGACCGTCCTGTAAGGGTAATGTGCCGGGCTGATCCCTAGCACTGGAGTATTTTGGATATGGTCGACCAGTTCGACAACACATCCCCGTCCCTCGCCCTGACGGAGGGCGACGGCCAGCTGATGCTTGAGCCCGCTCTCGGGCCATACGCGGCGCCGCCGACGGAGGCCGCTGCGGCCGTTGCCGACCAGGCGCTCGCGCGGCGCGCAAAGGCGATGGCGTGCACGCTACCGCTACACCATCTGGCAGCCAGTCGCGCCCGGGTCCGCGACGGAGCGTTCGCCGGCTACACGGTCTGGGAGCTGGCCTTCGTTGCGATCGACACCGTGACCGTGCAGATGGACTTCGATCGAGGCGCCGCCCACGAGGCCGTCATCGACGCGATCGTCCCCTACGCGCGCGCTCAGGCCCCCAACGCTGGGGAGGACGAGGATCGTGCCGTCGCCAAGTGGGTGCTCGACGAGCTGATCGGCACAACCTCCAACCGCGAGTTCTCGATCGAGTACAGCGACTTCGACGCCGAGTACGTCCGGCGCAGCTTCGGCTTTCAGTTGCTGGTCGAGCGTCAGGCGCCCGACGGGTCGATCTACCTGCGGGCTACTGATGCTGCGATCAACGTTCTCGTGGGCGCGCTCGACACCGATGTCGAGTCCGCGCAGGCCGCCGCCGAGGCCAAGCTCGAGAACCTGGTGCGTCGCGGTCGGCTTTCTGAGGCGCAGTACGCCGCCCAGCAGGCGCGCTACCGCACGATCCAGCTGGGGGAGCAACTGCGTCAAGATCTCGCCGCTACGCGACGCAATTTGGCCGGAGTCGACTGGACCGGCGAGATATCGCCGCGTCTCGACGGCGCGCTCGCGCACATCGCCGAACGGCTCGAGGTCGAGCGGCGCATCGTCGCCAACATCCGCGCGACACGCGACGAGGCCGACCGCCCGGAGCTGCGTGCGCAGGCTGCCGGCCTGCTGGACTTGCTCGAGGACTGCCAGAACCGCCACATCGTGCTTCAGCGCAAGCTCATGGAGGCCCGTCAGGTCTTTCTCGGCGAGCAGCAGCGCCAGGTCTTCGCCCCTCCGGCGAGCGTCCGTCTGCGCGACATCGCCGAGGAGCTGCTCGTGCCCGTGCTGAAGCTTTCACTCGCCGCTGCCGAGCCGCCGCTCGTCGACTTCTTCGAGCGCGTCCTCGGCCCCCGCCCGCAGCGCATCGGGCGGCTGAGCGCGATGGTTAGGGCGCTACTCGCACCGTCCCGTGAGCGCGAGCAGCTCGGCGCCGAGGTGGTGGAGCCCGAACTGCGGGATCTGAGCTGCGACGAGCGGTTCCCGGAGGGGGTGCGCGCTGCCGCGGCGACGGTGCTCGAGGGCGTGGGCTCGCAGCCGCGCCGGTTGAGTGAGCTGCTCCGTGAGGCGCTGCAGAGCCGGGTGGCGCCGGCGGAGCCGGCCGCCGTCGCCCATCTGCTGGCGCTGCTCGTGCTGCACTCCTACAGCCCCGAGCTCGCAAGCCAGCTCCGCGCAGGGGACGAGACGTCGTTGCTCATGGCGTGGACGGATGGCGTGCGGCTGGAGCTTGCATCCAAGTCCCCCGGTTCGGCTGCCAAAACGGAGGAGGACCACCTGGCGGGTGAGTTCGTGCGCTTCTTCGGCGACGACCTGTTGATCGGCCGGCTCGACCTCGCCGCGGCCCTGCACCTCGCCCGGGCCGAGGACGACGATCTGGTCCCGTCTCTTCGACCCGCAGGCGGGGCGCGGTGACGGTCGCTGAGGACACCGGCCGCGCTGCCCAGCTCGTCGCCTTTGGCCTGCGCCCCAAGCTGCGGCCGATCGAGGACGCGGACTATCTGGAGCTCGTCCGCCGCTACCGCCAGCAGGACGGCTTCGCGGGCGCCGTCCGCGCGATCGCGGACGGAATGGGGCTCGATGTGCTTGACGTCACCGAGGCCGCCGGCGCGGTGCTCGGTGCACGCGATGACTCCGCCTTCGCGATCCGCCTGGAGGATTACTACCGCCGCGCGCGCGAGACTCAGACGCGCCGGCGGGTCCTGCATGGCCTGGCACAGCTGGCCATCGCCGCGTGCTGCTTTCCGCGGCCCGAGGACCTCGAGGATCCCGAGCACGCGCCGCGCGTGGCCGTCACCGATGTGGACGAGTATCTGCGCGATCTCTGCCGGCGCCTTGATGAGCAGCACGCCGAGGAGTCGCTGGACCCGCCGGCCGACCAACTGGAGCTCGAACGTGCGTGGCGCATGTACGCGCGCCAGCCCGAGGCCACAGCGACGGGGGATATGCGTGCACACGAGGGCGCCACGCGCCAGATAGTCACGAAGGCCTTCGACGCGCTGATCGAGCGCGGGCTGATGCGCCAAGTCTCTGATCACCTCGGCGGTATCTACCAGCCCACTCGGGCCTACTGCATCCACGTCCGCGAGCTCTCGCGTGAGGACGTGTGGTTTGAGCTCGACCGTGTTCGCAATCCCGACGCCCCGGCCTGGTAGGCAGCTTCGATGTACGAGCTCAGCCGCGTGCTCCTGCAGTCGATCGGCCCGAAGGGCGCCCGTTACGAAGACGTGGTGCTCGACCTTCGCGACAACGCCGCGGATCCCGTGCGTGCCTCAATCCTGTTCCTGGAGAACGGCGGCGGAAAGAGTGTGCTGCTCAAGCTCCTCTTTACCGTCGTGCTCGCGGGGCGCAAGCACGTGCTGGGCGCCAGCTCGACGACGAAGACCCTGGAGAACTTCGTGCTCTCCGGCGACACCGGGCACGTCGTGCTGGAGTGGCGCCGCGTCAACGCCGACGGCCGCGCTCTCTCCGAGCTGCTGCTCACCGGCAAGGTGTACGAGTGGCGCAACCAGCAGCACTCCTCAGACTCGCAGAACCTGCGCGAGGAGTGGTGGACGTTGCGCCCCCACGAGGGTGCCCTCACGCTCGAGACGCTGCCGACCAGGGCTGACGGTCGCAAGCGCCGGCTGGCGTCGTTCAAGGAGCAGCTCGAGGCGGCGCAGCGCGGGCATCCCGAGCTCGACCTCGTGTGGACCAACGTGCAGCGCAAGTGGAACGAGCACCTCGACGCGCTAGGCCTCGACCCCGAGCTTTTCAAGTACCAGCGCGAGATGAATGCCGACGAGGGCGACGCTGACGAGCTCTTTGCCTTCCGCATGCACGACGCCTTTGTCGACTTCCTACTGAAGGCCGTGACCGACCGCGAGGGCCCGACCGAGCTCGCCAGCAACGTGGAGCGCTACGGCGAGAAGCTCCGCGACCGCGAGCGCCTCCAACTGGAGCAGACTTTCGTCGAGGGTGCGCTCGAGCGGCTGGTGCCCCTGGCCGAGGCTGCGGCGCGGCGCGAGGAGGCCGAGCGTGGCTTGCGCGACGCGCAGCGCCGGGGTGAGGAGGCGCACGGCCAGCTCGCCGACGCCGCGCAAGCGGCCACGCAGGAGCATGGGCGTCTCACCGAGCGAGCCGACCACGAGGACGCAAGGGCCCGCACGTTGGACACTCGCACTCGTGAGCTGCAGGCTCAGCTGAGCGAGCTGCGCCTCCGCGCCGCGCAGTTTCGGCTGGATGCTGCGCAGGAGCACCTCGACAAAGCGGATGCGCAGCACAACCAGTCGCACGCCACGCTTGACGCGTGGCGTGCGAGCGAGCCGCTCGCCGCGCACCTCGACGCCGTGGCCAACGCGAGGCGCCTCGCCGACGCACTTGCCGATGCCGAACGGGAGGCCGCGCCGCTGATGGAGCGGCGCACCGTAGCCGCGCGGCGCTATGCCGGCGCGTTGTTGGGGCTTGCGGACGCAGCACGCACAGCGGCCGATCAGGCAGATCGGGACGCCCAGCGCGACCACGACGGCGCCGGCGAGCACGAGGGGGCTGCGCGCGCCGAGGCCGCCGCGGGCGCTCGCCTGCGCGCCGAGGCGTACGCGGCCCAGCAGCAGCTCGACGCGATCGACGCCGAGCGCGCTCGCCTGCACGCAGCGGGGCTGTTGGCGCACGAGCAGACGTCCGAAGAAGCCCTTGCCGCGCTCGACGACCGCCAGGCCGACGCGGAGCGACGAGCACTCGCGGCGAGCGAGCGCATCACAGCGATCGACACGCGCCGGCAGGATCTGGTCGGGCTGGCCGCCGCCGCCGACCTCGAGGCGCAGCGTGCGACCGACGCCGCCGATGGCATCGACCGCGAGCAGGAAGCGCTGCGCTTGCGCGGTGAGCAATTGGCCGATGCGCCGCGGCTGCGTGAGATCGCCGGAGTCGAGAGCGTGCGGCTCTGGCAGATGGCCGAGCCGTTGCGGCTTGCGCTGAGTGATGCCGTGGCGGCCGGCGAGCGCGCCCTCATCGTGCTCGAGCTCGACGCCGCCGAGGACAAGCACGCACTGAGGGCGCTGGAGCGCAGCGGGCGACTGCCTGCGATCCGCGACGCCCAGCAGGCAGTCGACGCTCTGCGCGGCGCCGGGGTACGCGCTGTGACGGGCTGGGACTACCTGTCCGAGTCGGTGCCCGCCCACCGGCGCGAGGCGCTCCTCGGACGCTTGCCGGAGCTCGTCGGTGGGGTGGTGCTCACCAGGCCCGCCGACCGCGAGCGCGCGCAGGGGGTGCTCGTCGAGTTGAACCTGCGCCCGACGACCGTCGTCGCGCTTGGCGACTCCGTCGAGCTCGACGCCGCCGCGGACCAGGATACGGGGGAGGGACGACGCTTCATTGTCGCACCCAACGCAGCTCTCTACGACGAGCACGCCGGTGAAGAGGAGCGACAGCTGCGTGCCGGCCGGCTCGAGCAGGTCGCGGAGCGCCGCCACGAGCTGGAGCTCGCTCACCGCGAGGCCCAGCGGCTGCGCGGGGAGCTCGATGCCTTCCTCCGGGAGTGCCCCGACGGTCATCTGGAGGCACTCAGAGCCAAGGCATCCGAGCAGCGCGAGCGCGGGGCGCGAGCCCTCGCCAGGCGCGAGGAAGCCGATCGGGAGATGGGAGCATTCGACGGAGAGCGCCCCGCGCACGTCGTTGCGCTCACCAAGGCCCACGAGGGTCTGCGGACCATCGACAGCGCCCGTCCCCACCTGGAGGCGCTGCGCGAGCGCGCGGCGGGTGAGCGCGCTCTGCGTGAGACGGCGCGCCGCGCGATCGAGGAGGCAGCGGAGGCTGACCTGGCCGCTGAGGACTACACGCGACGCGCCGGTGCTCTGCGCACTGCGGCGGCTGAGTCGGTCCGCTTGGCCGACGACAAGCGACGTGAGGCCGATCGCTTGGTCGAGCAGCTGGGTGGGGTCACGGGCGCCGGGTCCGACGTACCGCACGAGCTGGGGGGGGGGGGGGGGGGGGGGGAGGCGTTGGAGAAGCTGCGAGGCGATCACGAGCTCGCCGTGCGCCTGTTGGAACAGGCCACTACCGACTCAGAGCTGGCGGCGGAGGGACGGCGTGCCGATGAAGAGGAGGCCAGGACGCGGAGCGCGCTCGACGACCACTCCGAGGCGGCGCGGCAGGAGGCGGCACGGCTGCTCGAGACGGCTGTCGACCGCGTGGCGCGGCGCGAGGGTGAGCGGCGCGCTCGCCGAGCGACCGAGGCAGCCGATGAGGCTCGTGCAGACGCCCGCGCCCAGCGCGACACGTGTCAGACAGACGTTGCACGCGCCACCCCGCGCGACGAATCCGGCCGGGGCCCGCGCGCGCAGCTGACCGGCGAGCTCGTGCCCCGCGATCTCGACCACGCCATGGAGCTGCACAGACGGCTGGACACCGACCTTGCACGGACGCGTGAAGAGCAGCGAGCAGCCGCCGATGCCGCCCGGCGGGCGCGCGAGCACGCCGGCAAGGCCGAGGCCCACGCCGAGGTGCTCTCGACGTCGGCCGAGGCGGTCCTGCAGAGTCTGGCGAGCACCGGCTGTGAGTTCAACCACGAGCAGCTCGTGGCGGGCGCGGGGTTCGCAGGCACCGGCGAAGAGGCCCGCGCGCTCATGCGCGAGACCAGCAAGAGCTTGAGCGACACGAAAGTACAACTCGACGACGCCGAAGGGGAGTTGCGAGCGGCTGCGAAGCGCGTCGCGGACCACGCGCTCGACGACGCCTTCGAGGCGATGGCCGGTAACCTGCGCGACCGGCTCGGGCGCAGCGACGTTGCTCAGCTTGCGCGGGACGTGGCCGGCCTCGTGCCCCACCTGCAGGCGCGCCTGCACGAGGTCTCCCGCGAGCTCGCGTCGATCGAGCAGCACCGCAGCGTGCTCTTGCAGAGGCTCGCAGCGCTGGTCCAGGCGGCGCTGAGCACGCTGCGCGAGGCGGGACGCGCATCGCGGCTGCCAGCCGGACTGGACGACTGGTCAGGCAAGCAGTTCCTGCGCATCGACTTCGAGTCGCCTGACTCCGAGGACGTGCTGCTGGAGCGACTGGGCGAGGTGCTGGATACGACGGTCGGTGACGCCGGCGAGCGCGACGGGATGACGATGCTGCTGCGCGGAGCGCGCGCCGCCGCTCACCCGCGCGGGTTCCGGGTGACGATCCTCAAGCCCGACACCGTCCTGCGCGAGGATCGCGTCGAGGTCACGGCGATGGGCGAGTTCTCGGGCGGGCAGCGTCTCACCGCTGCGATCGCCCTCTACTGCACGCTGGCGGCGCTGCGCGCCTCCACCCGGGGCCGACGCAAACGGCGGGCGGGAGTATTGTTCCTTGACAACCCGATCGGCACCGCGAGCGCGGGGTACCTGCTGGAGATTCAGCTCAAGGTCGCCGAGCGTGTCGGTGTGCAGCTGGTCTACACCACCGGCGTGTTCGACACGAACGCCCTTTCGAAGTTCCCTTGTGTGCTGCGCCTGCGCAACGATCTCGATATGCGCGCGGGCATGCAGCACATCCGCGTCGCCGAGCCTCTGCGCCAGGTGTTCACCAACGGCCGCCGCCCCGACGACGGCGCGGGCTACCTGGACGTGGCGCGGGTCGTCCACCAGCGCGAGGAAGCTCAACCGACGTGAACTCAGGCGACATGAGTGTCGCCGAGCTCGGGATCACCGCCACCAGGATCGCCCGTGAGCTCGATGAATGGCCGCGGCGGCGCGCCGATCTCGGTGAGCTGACGGGTCTGCTCCTTGCGGCCGAGCCAGCTCTCCATCATGCCCCGGAGCGCCGTGCGCGACTGGGCGAGGTGATCGACCAGCTCGCCGCCGCCGGCATCTTCGCCCTGCCGGCCGAGCGCTCATATGACCGCAGCGCCCAACCCGCTTTGCCGCGCTTCGTCACGCTCCGACGATCCCGACCTGCGCGGCGGCGCCACACCGGCGCCGGCATCGCCTGGCGTTCTCAACTCGCATGGGCAGGCGACCTGTCCTTCGATGAGCAGACGCTGCGCGACCTGCGCGCGATCAACGCGTTCCTGCGAGACGGCGGGGCGGAGCGGCCGGTGGTTCCGCTGCGCGAGCGCTCGGTGCAACTTTTCGGCGACGAGAAGCGACTCGAGAGGCTGCTCGGCGGCCAGCTCTTCTCCTCCGAGCGCCTGACGCTGCAGCAGCTCCGCTGCGAGCAGATCCACCCACCTTTCGTCTACCAGCAGGTGGGTGCAGGGCCTGACGCGCTCGTGGTCGAGAATCACCACACATACGTCTCGTTCGCGCGCACCATGCCGGCGGACGGCGCCGTCGGGTGGCTCGTCTACGCAGCCGGCTCCCACTTCAAGGCGTCGGTGACCTACCTCGCGGACATGCCCGCCCCGGTCCGCCGCGTCCTTTACTTTGGCGATCTCGATGTCGCCGGCCTTGAGATACCCGTTCGTGCGAACGAGGTTGCCCTTGCGACCGCGCTGCCTCAGGTGGAGGCGGCGGGCGGGTTGTATCGGCTGCTGCTCGACCACGGCCGGCCGCAGCTCGTCAAGGGTGGGCCCTCGCATCGGCGCGTGCACCAGCTCACGGCCTGGCTCCCCTCCGATCTGCAGGCTCAAGTGACGATGCTCCTCACTCAGGGTGAGCGACTTGCCCAGGAGTGGGTTGGCACTGAAGCGCTCCTTCGACACCGGGAGATGCTGCGGACGCTTTGATCGGCGGGCCTTGCACCGGGGAACGACGGCAGCGAGCTGGTCTGGGGCATGTGCCGGTTCTATGCCCCTCGCAGCAGACGCACCACGAACCGATCATCCTCCTCGATCAACTCGGCCTCCGTGCCGTTGAGCTCGCGCATCAGGCGTACGATCTTGCGCGGTACCCCGAGCCCGTGGGCATCCACGTACTGGTAGTCGCGCAGCACCTCCTTGATCAGCTCGTTGCGGGTGGCGCGGTAGCCGCTGCGCATCTTCTCGACCGTGACCGTGTTCGGCAGGTGGCCGGGGGAGACGATCTCGATCCGGTTGTCGAAGATCGCGATTTCTATATCGGTGACGGCGATCGTGTAGTCGCGGTGTGCGACCGCGTTGACCACGGCCTCGCGCAGGGCATCGCGGGGATAGGCGGCGCGGTCTGTGCGCCGCCCGCCCTCGATCACGGAGGTGTGAGGGATGTTGCGGTTGATGAAGTCGAGCGCCTGATCGATCAGGCCGCGGTCCTCGATCTCGCGCTGCTCGTCGAGCAGCGGCGCGATCGGCCCGCGAAGCCGTGCGTCCTCTCGGGTCGCGTAGTCGCGCTCGGTGCCCTCGTAGGCGATTGCGGTGATGCCTGCCTGGGGAAGCCAGCGGTTTGGGTTCAGGCCGAAGAGCAGGACTCCGCCGATCGTGGCCATGCGATGCCCGCGGTCCTCGACCATGAAGTCGGTGTTGATCAGGAGCGTCTCCCACTCTTCGTGTGACTGGGGTAGATCCTGTTCGCGCACGATTTGAAAGTACGCGCGCAGCCGGCGCAGGTCGAGATCGTCGAGCGAGGTGCCCGCGAGCGGGCGGATGTCATACCGCAGAAGCCCCGCGGCCTGGTAGAGCCGCGCCTCCTCCTCTCTGGAGGCTTCCACAGAGGTCGTGCCTCGCCGGATGAACACCTGCCACGCCTGACCCTGCTTGGCCTTGTACGGCTTGTCCGGTAGGTCGGCCGGCAGGCTCACGACGCCGACAGTCTCGTCGTTGACCGCGACAGTCTCCCAGTAGGGGATCACTGGTGGCCGCAGATGATCGCCACGGCAGATGTTCATCACCCACTCCTCGGCATTGCCGACGGAACGTGTCAACCCGCTGATCGTGCCGTCGTTCTCCACGCCCAGCAGCAGGTGGCCGCCCTCGAGGTTGGCAAGCGCGCACAATTCTTTCGCAACCCGCTCGGGGTGCACGTCGTCGCGCTTGAACTCCACACCCGAGCTCTCGCCGTTGCGGATCAACTCCAGCAGCTCGGTGCGGAGCATCAGAAGCCGTACTTTCGGCGGCGCATCTCGAATGCCTCCCGTCCCCCCTCCAGCAGCTCCTCCACGAGCTCGCGCACCGGCTCGGAATCGATCGACCCGACGTGCTCGTCAGGAATCTCGGCGTGGCCTTGCCCCCCCTCGCCGCTCGCGCGCAGGCCGAGGATCAGCTCGGCGTCCCCGAGCACCGGGATGTTGGCGTTGTGGGTCGAGAAGACGAACTGGCGCCGGCGCTTCTCCTCGCGCATGCGTGGGACCACCACTTCGCTAATGAAGCGGTTGTCGAGGTCGTCCTCGGGCTGGTCTATCACCAGCGGCGCGCTCGACTCGTGCAACAGAAGCAGCAGCACGGCGGTCGCCTTCTGCCCCGTCGAGAGATCGTCGAGCGGCTGCCACTGAGCGGGTTCGCCGTCGGTGGCCACGTTCAGCTCGATCTGCGTCGTTGGCCTCAGGTCGAGCTCCTCGATCTCCATCAGGATGTCCGCGGCGGCTCCGGCCACTCTCTCGGCCTGTGCCGGGGCCAGCTTGTATCGGCGCGCCAGGGCCTCTGCGCCGTCACGCGCCGTGCCCGCCAGCTCCTGCAGCGAGAGGTCGGACTCGTCGGCGAGCGCCTGGATCGTCTCCGACAGGCGGCCCCCGACCCGCTTCTTGAGCAACGCTTCGAGCGGGGCGCGGTTGCCCGAGAAGCGCACGGTCACGCGAATGCGCAGTTCAAGCTCCTTGCTGACCCCCTTGGCCGCCTTCTGCAGCGCCTGGAACTCTGTTCTGCGCAGATCCTCCCACTCGGACAGAAGGTTGCGGCGCCTCTGCCCGAGCTCCTCGATCGAACGTTTCACGACCTCTTGACGCTCGCGCAGTGGACGCAGCTCCTCGATCTGGCGGCGCAAGTCGATGAACTCCTCGCCATCGACCCGCTCCTTCTGCAGTTCGCGAAGGATCTGCTCGTACGCGGCGGTCACTTCACGCTTGCGCTCCGACCACGAGGCACGGACATCGGCGATCCCCTGCGCGACCTTCGCCAGCTCGGACCGCAGCATGCCAGCCGCGGACGCGACGGCGTCGTTGAACGAGCCAAACCGCTCGGCAAGCGGGGACAGAAGCTCTTTCGCCGGCAGGTCCTCCAGCGACCGCTCGCTCAGGAATGCGCGATCCAGCTCGATGTCGCGCTCGAGCTGGCCCAGCGCCTCCCGCGTCTGCGCGGCGCGTTCGTCGGCACTGCCCAGCACGCGTTCCTCGCGCACGAGCAGGCTCTGCTCGCGCAGACGGTCCTCGACGCCGGCGGCGCGGTAACGCTCGAGTGTGTCCTCCAAGCCGGGCAGGGCGCTCAGGCGCTCGCGGACCGAGGCGAGATCCTGCTCGGCATCGACGAACTGCTGGCGTGTGCGCGCCAGCTCGCGCCGAACCGACGCCTTGCGGCTCCCCAGCGAGCCGTCGCGCTGTACGAACCGGTCAAGCAGCCGCGTCAGGTGCTCTTCGCTCTTGGTCAGCTCAGCGATCTCGTGCTGGCCGAAGATCTCGGTGCCGCGCATGATCTCGAGCGGCTGGATGTCCAGGACGTCGCCTGCGTCGTTCTTGACGACCGGCGGGTTCGGGACCGTGCGCTCGATCGTGTACCAGCTCTCGCCGGGTCGTCTGGTGCACACCAGCAGCGAGATCTTCGTTCCGCTCTGCAGCACGTTGCGCACGATTCCGTCGTGCAGGCGCTGCGCGTCCTCGCCGAGCGCCTCCATGCCGAGCACGTAGCGAAGGCTCTCGACGACCGTCGACTTACCTGCTCCCCGCCCTCCGATCAGCACGTTGAGATTCTCGCTGAAATGAATGCTCTGGCCTTCCAGGAATCTGCCCTCCCACGCGAGTGCCACCAGCTCGGAGTGCTCATCGGGCACCGGGTCGGTCGCCAGGCGCACGCGCGAGGTCGGGTCGAGCACCGCCTGGCGCAGCCCGTCGATCGTCATCTCCGCCATCTTGATCCAGCACCACGAGCTGGTGCGCGCGAGATGCTCCGGCGCGCATACGTCGCATGCGTTGAGCACCGCGAGCGGATACTCGCGCGAGTAGTCGCCTTCGCAGCGCACGATGCCTCGCATGTCCGCGTCGAGCTGCTCGACGGGGCCGGGAATGGCGATCGCCTGCAGGTCGGGTGAGCGCCACACGCGCAGACGCGGCTGGCCGACGAGCCTGCGCAGCAGACCTCCCACCGGCGAGGTCGCATGCGCCGCGACGAACACGGCGTTCCACGTTCTCGCCCTCGCCAGCAACTCCCCCACGTCCAGCTCACCGACGGGCGAGTCGGCCGCTTCGTCGTGGACGCCGCATTCGCCGATGAGCCGCTCGATCTCTTTGTAGGGCCTTTCGGGATCGAACAGGCACAGAAGGTGCACGCCCTCCTTCGAGACCGCCTCGAAGCCGCGAAACACCGTGATGCCCGCATCGCGCATTGCCGCGTCCAGAGCCTGCGAGCCCGAGACGCGGTAATGATCGGTCAGCGCTATCGCGTCGACTTCGTGCTCCAGGCAGGCCGCGACGAGCGCGTCGTTGTACTTGCGTTCATCCGCATACTGCGTGACCTTGTTGTGTCGTGCCAGGTAGTCGAAGGGGTTGATCTGCAGCGCCACCCTGCGGAAGCGAGCGCCGCGGGGTCGCCGCAGCGCCTCGACAAGCACCTCGGGAAGGATCTTCTCAGCGACCGCCATAGCGGTGACGGTAGCGCCCACAGCGGCTCCCATGCTGTGAGCTATGCCCCGACGCATCTCCGACGCCGCAAAGTGCAACCAAAACTGCAACCGACGGGCCGTCAAACCGCTTGGTTGAGCCAGATACGGAGGATTGCAGAATGGTCTCCAAAACCCTTGCTCGAGGTTCGATTCCTCGGTCCCCCGCTTACGTGCTGCTGGTCGAGCGGCGCGACGGTGATCACGGTGGGTACTGCAGGGAGCCGATATGCGTGTATGTCGGTTGACCGAGTTTGCGTGCTGTGATCTGCGCCAGCTCCCTAGCGAGATGCTCGTCGCTCCTGATATTCGTGGCGGGTGCGAGGACGCTCAGGCCGTCGATGATGCGGCCCTCTCTCACGATCACGTCGTCGAGGGCCCACATGGATGACCGACCGCGGTAGCTGAAGGGAACCTCCACTTCGCTTACGAGCGCACCCTGGCCGAGGGGTGCCGAGGCGAAGCGTTCTCGCGGCGGGCTTGGGTGTGCGTGGCGCTCGCGCAGGGCCGATGCGAGATATCGCGCGAGACAGCTCAGCGCCGCCGGAATCGCGTAATGCGCCAGGGCCTGCCGGGCTGCGGCGTCGCTGGGGTGGACGCGAACCCCGATTCGCAGCTCAAGGGCATCGCTGTAGTAGAGCGATTCGGAAACCGCCGAGCCAGTCCCGCCGCCGTCGGCCTTGCTTGCGTTTGCGCACGCCCCGAGATCGCCGGCATGCCCTCGTGTTTCGCTCCCCGGGTACTGGCGGCGCAGGAGCGTGAGCTGTTCTGCGAGTGTCTGCTGCGCGAGTGCCTGATCGTTCTGTTGGCGGCACCCCGCGCCCGGCAGAGCGCACGCGAGGCCGTTCACGAGTGAGAAAGCGGCGCTCCTACCGGCTGGGGTGGTGCTACGACCGGCCCCGGCGCGCACGACGCTTACACGGTAGACGTGTGCGCCGCGAAGCAGGTACACGTCCTCCTGGGCAAAGCGATCGGGGTTACTCCACGCAAGGTCTCGTCCACCCGGTGGGGAGGATGTGGCGAGCGCGATACTCGATGGTCGGCAACGAGTGCTCGAGGCCCGCTTGAAGAAGGTGTGTGCTTGGCTTGCGTCGGCGAACACGAAGACATCGGCCACCACGTCGTCGCGGTTGGCGGCCCACCAGCGCAACTCATAGCCCCCGGGATCGCGTGGACCTGAAGGCAATGACATTCGCGTGCCCGGTTGGTCGTCCGACCACGCGTTGCTTGATGCCACAACGCCCTGTTCGTATAGGCGACGGCGCCTGTCGAACATCACCCCGCGAAGATCTTCATGGAGTCCCCGCAGCGTGGTACGGCTCACAGTCTCGACAGAGGGGGCGCTCTGGGCGGGGCAGCCCACCGCCGTGCTTGCGCTCGCTCCGGCGGTGCCCGAGGCGGTGTTGAGGGCCTCGGTTCGCGTGGCGAGGACATACACGACGAGTGCCGCCAGAAGCCCTAGCAGCAAGATCAGTCGCACTCGACCGTCGGTCAACCATGCAAGGGCACGGTGCATGTCCTCTTGGCATCGGTTGGTTTTACGCCTGGCTTGAGAATCTGGCCGACCCGAATGGTGCCTATGTCGTTCTGAGGGATGAGATATGGAGCGAGAAGATCATGCGCGATGGCGCCGATTATTCGCCGGGGTGCGGTGTGGTGGGGAGGCGTGCGCCGACCAGGGCATGGAAGAGGTGGGGAGAGATGTACACCTCCACGAGCGCCGCTCCAACCAGCACGGGTATCGCGACGGCAACCGTCACGAGCGTCGCCGCGAGCAGCTGGTCCCACTCGCCGCGGCGGCTGGCCATGATCCACGCGGCGAGCGGGAGGAACAGCGCCATCAGCTCGGGCACTGCGTGCGGCAGAACGGCGAGCAGCAGAAGCGCGGCGGGCACGTCGAGCTCATGCGAGAAGGCGGCGAGCCGGTCGCCGAGCAGGTAGGCCTGGGCTGAGAGGGAGAATGTGGTCGCGCACACGACGAACGCGATCGCGATTCGCCCTCCGTGTTCGTGCACCCAGCGCGAGACGCCTTGGTGAGAGTCGGCCTGCAGCGGCAGCGAGCTGCCGGCGATGAAGCCGGCCACGCACGCCATCGCGTGTAGGGCCAGCACGAGCAGGTTGTGGCCGAGGATGCCCGGGACGTCGGCGAGGTTCCCGACGGCGAACGGCGGTTCGGGCGGGATCGCTTCGGCGCCGGCGCTGGAGAGCGCGGAGACGACCAGCACCGCGGCCAGCAGCCCAAGCGCCGCGACCGCCGAGCCGGCGGCCCAGCGGCGCACGATCTTCCATCGTCCCTGCCGCCAAGCGCGCAGCGTGCCGCGAGTGCGGCGCACGCCATACGTGAAGGCGTAGGCAGAGGCGTCCATCCTTACCTGATCGACACACAGGCCGGCCCGGCTGAGCCTGCGGCTGCTCGGTACATGAGTCGGCGTAGGTCGATTGCCGCCAGCCGCTGGCGCGAGGGCGTTCCGGTTGCCCGGGCGCCAGCAGGGTCCGTCAGCTTTGGGTGAGACGTTCCGAGCGCTGTTGCGGCACGATGTCCGAGCGCTGATTCAGGACAAGGCCGCGCAGGCCTTGTCGGCTTCGTCGTCGATCGCGAGCGTGACCCCCGGCTCTCCGTTCATCGGATCCGCTCCCGGGAGGCAGGTCGCGTCGTTCTTGGCCAGGAACCAGCCGTCTTCGCAGCTGATGACGTACTCCGGCGCTGCTATGGCACCAGCGCCCAGGTGATCGCAGCTCGCTTCCTGCGTGTGCCCCGCGAGCGCGTCCTGATAACCCTGCTCGCAGGCAGCAGGCGATTCGTCGCTCGCTCCTTCGGTAACGGCCGCACATTCGGATACGGCCTTCGAGCTCGGCGACGGTGCGGTTTCGCTCACTCCCTCCGCGTATATGAAGCCCAACAGGCAGTCGTGCCCGTTCTCGACGAGTTCGATCGCCCCTGCACCGAGCGCGCAGCTCTTCGCCAGGGTCGTGTGAGCGCTGGCGTCCGCGAAGCCTTGCACGCACGCCGCGGCCGCATTGTCGCTTGCGCCTTCGGTGATGGAGGCGCAAGCTTCGGTGCCAGCGCTGGCTGAGGATGAGGCTTCTCCCCAAGCCGAGCTCGACACGGCGACGAACATCAGCGCCGTTGCGGCGATCAGCGGCAATGCCTTGGGCTTCATGGCGAAAGTCCTCCCCTTTCCCTTTCTGGTGGCTCTGGGGGGGCCGATCTCGGGGGGCCGATCTCGGGCCCGACACAGCCATAGACCCGATCCTCCACAGGGCCGCCGACGGTTGCGAGCCGCAGGGACACGCTACCCGAGGTCGATCCTACTGTCGGGATGATTATATCAGCGACGCAATTCTCTTTGCCCGCCGCGTCCCAAGCAATGGACAGCCGGCCAGATCGTCTCGCTCGAGGTTCGACAGATGGCTATCGTTTTAGACACTCGATGTCCGCGGCCGTCGGGACGTGCGCCGAGCCGAGGGATGCCCGCTCCGATTTGGAGCCGAGGATGCCCGCTCCTGTTTGACAAGAACCAACCATCGAGCTACGTTGAGTTGACATAAGACCGTCGTGGCGGTTGGTTGCAGCAGGATGACCGCCCGCCCGGCGCGCGCTCGTGGTGACCAACCCGCGCCTTGAGGGAGGCAAATGCGATGACTGTCACGCTCCGTTCCCAGCTTCGGCTCGGCTGGCGCCCGTTGGCGCTGCTGGGCGTCCTCTGCGCGGTGCTGTGCGCCGTCGCGTTGCTCGCCGGCCCCGCGGGGGCGCACGGCCCGGCGGGAGTGCATGGCCCCACGGCAGCGCGCGGGCTGGGGGGCCCGTCGCGACCTGGCTACCGGCCACCGGTGCCCACCTCCTACCTGGCGCTCGGCGACTCGCTGGCGTTCGGCTACTCGCAGGCGAGGTTCGACGAACTTTACCCCGACGAGAATCCTGCCGACTACGAAACCGGCTACGTCAACGACTTCGCCGACGTGCTCAAAGTATTCGATCCCGGCCTGCAGATCGTCAACGACGGCTGCCCGGGGGAGACCACGGAATCGTTCATCAAAGGGCCGTGCGACTATCAACTGGAGTTTCCGCTCCACCACCCCTACACCGGGGGGCCCGACTCCTCACAGCTCTCCGACGCGGTCGCCTACCTGGAAGCGCATCCGGGCAGCGTCACCCCGATCACGATCGACATCGGCGCCAATGACGCGCTGGGGCTGATCGAGACCACCTGCAAACTGGAAGCGGCCTGCATTGCCGCCGGGGCCCCTGCGGTGTTCGCCAAAATCGGCGCCAACCTCGGCCTGATCCTCGGCAAGCTGCGCGCCGCGGCGCCGCACGCGCAGATCATCGTGCTCGGCCTCTACAACCCCTTCGGGGAAACGATCACCGGTGCGAACGCGCTCACCGCGGATCTCAACGAAGTCGAGGCCAAAGTCGCGGCCGGGGTTGGGGCGCGCTTCGCCGATCCGCTGCCATTCTTCAACCCGCCGGGGGCGCTCGAAGCGCCGACTATCTGCCTGCTCACCAACATGTGCACGCCGCTGGTGGACATCCACCCGACCACCCTCGGCTACAAGGTGCTCGGGGGGCTGGTGCTGGCGCAGCATCTGCGGGGCGTGCGCCCCCACTGAGCTCTCCTCACGCCGCCGCGCGCTCGGCTTGTAGCGGCCGCTCGCGCGCGGCGGCGGCCTCTTCGAGGATTCGCAGCATCGCCGAGGCGGCGGGGATCATGCGGGTGCGGGAACCTACCTTCCCCGGGAGCGCTGCGATCACGCTGCGAACGGGGGGGTGGGGGGAGAGCGCGCGCACGACGATGTCCTCGCGGGCGGGATCGAACAGCGCGAGCTCGGGAATCAGCGCGACCCCGACGCCAGCGGCCACCAGCCCCCGCACGGTTTGGTAGTCGTCGCTCTCGAACGCCACATTCGGCTCGAACCCGGCCGCGTGGCAGCAGCGCACCACGTGGCGCGCGCAGGGGCTCGCCTGCGAGGTTTGCACCCACGCCTCGCCGCCCAGCTCCTCCAGGCGCAACGCACGCTTGCCCGCCAGCCGGTGGCCGCGGGGGAGCGCGAGGTACAGCGGGTCCTCCAGCAGCTCCACCCGCTTGAGGCCCTCCTCCGCTGTCTGCTCGAACTCGAACAGCAGTGCGAGATCGAACTCGCCCGCGCGCAGGCGCGGGGCGATCTCCTGCGGCTCGCCCTCTGCGAGCGTCAGCTTCACCTCGGGGTAGGACTCGCGGAAGGAGGCGATCGCCACCGGCATCAGCGTCGCCCCCGCGGTGGGGAACGACGCCATTCGCAGCTGCCCGCCGCGCAGGCCCGCCAGCGCCGCGAGCTCCTCCTCGGCGGCCTCCAGGCGGGCGAGGATCCCGTCGGTGTGCTCGACCAGCGTGCGCCCGGCGCCTGTCAAGCGTACCCCGCGAGGCAGGCGTTCCAGCAGCGTAAGCCCAGTCTCCGCCTCGAGCGCGGCGATCTGCTGGGAGACGGCCGACTGGGTGTAGGAGAGCGACTCCGCCGCCGCCGAGAACGAGCCGCGCCGGGCAACCTCTCTGAGAACTCGAAGACGGCTGACATTGAGCATAAGCACAGCTTATCGCACCTATAAAAAGAATCACTGGTGATAATGGCAGGAACGTGTCACGCTGAGGTAGAAAAGAGCCGACAGATCAAAAGAGCAAGCAGGGCCGGAATGCCGGCCACAGCTCTCGAAGCTGACCCAAGACTTCCACCATCGGAACCAGGAGCCACAACCATGTCTGCCACCAAGATCATCGTTTCCTACGACGGCACCAACAACGAGGATGACGCGATCGCGCTCGGTCGCGTCTTCGCCGGCGCCGGCGCGGAGGTTGCGCTTGCGTACGTGCGTCACACCCAGGAGCCGGAGCCCGAGCGCGAGGTACTTGCCGAGCAGGAGGCCGAGGCGCTGCTTCAGCGCGGCGTCGAGCTGCTGGGGGTGCCCGCCGCCGTCCACGTCGTAGCCGACCGCTCGACCCCGGAGGGGCTCCGTGCGCTCGCCGAGCGTGAGGGCGCCGATGCGATCGTGTTCTGCTCGGACTCCCACACAGCCCCGCGGCACGTGACCGTCGGCAACTCTGCCCAGCGCCTGCTCGACGGCGGCCGCTTCGCGATCGCAATCGCCTCCGCCGGTCTCGCTGGCATCGAGGGTGAGCCGGTGCAGCGGATTGCCGTCACAGAGGATCCCACCGATCCCAGCGCCCAGGCCACGGCCGACGCGCTCGCTCATGCAGTCGGAGCGAGCGTCAACCCCGCCGCCAGAGGCCATGACGCCGACCTGCTCGTGCTCGGCTCCCGCCCCGAGGCCGGTCAGGGCCAGGTGGCGCTCAGCGCTGCCGCGCTCAGCCTCGTCGAGGACGACGCCGGCGCCGTGCTGGTGGTGCCCCGCGGTGTGGCGCTCTCCTTCGGGGTGGCCGCGTCGGTCGGTGCGTAGGCGCGCTGTTCAGCGCAGCTGGTAGTGCCATCGGTGGCCCTTCTCGCAGCTCACGCCGGCAAGGCGGGTTGCAAGGAGAAGGGCCACCGGCCTGCGCTGGCGAATTGTGGAGGCCCCATGGCGCAATCACCACGTCACGCCGATGACGCCCCGGGTTGGGCGCAGCGGATCCGCGCCGCGCTCGAGAACAATCTCTTCGTGCTCTACGAGCAGCCGCTGCTGGAGCTCGGCAGCGGCGCCGTCGCCCGCCACGAGATCCTGCTGCGGATGGTGGCCGAGGATGGCGAGCACATCGCCCCGATGGCATTTCTCCCGACCGCCGAGCAGGCCGGCCTCGTACAGGCGATCGACGCCTGGGTGATCAAGGGCGCGATCGACCTGATCGCCCGCCAGGCGCGGCGTGGTGAGCGCCTGCACCTGGACGTCAATATCTCCGGTGCTTCCGTCACCGACCCAGAGCTCCTCGCGCTGGTGCAACGTGAGCTCGCGCTCGCCGAGATCGAGCCCGCATGCCTGACTTTCGAGATCACCGAGACCGCCGCGATCGCCGACATCGAGCTCGCGCAGCGGTTCGCCGGGCGCCTCGGCGAGCTCGGCTGTGGCTTCGCGCTGGACGACTTCGGCGCCGGGTTTGGCTCGTTCTTCTATCTCAAACACATCCCCTTCGACACGCTCAAGATCGACGGCGAGTTCATCCGCGGCTTGGTGCGCTGCGAGCGCGACCAGATCATGGTCAAGGCGATCGCCAGCCTGGCGCGTGACCTCGGCACGGAAACCGTCGCGGAGTTCGTCACCGACGACGCCACCCGCGAGCTGGTGCACAGCTACGGCATCCACTATGCGCAGGGTTACGGCGTGGGCCGCCCGCGCCCGATCACCGCCACTTGGCCGGGCGCGTTCGCCGACCGATCGGAGATCGGCCATCGTGCAGCTCGGCCTTCGGTCACGGCGCTCGCGGTGGCCGAACAGGCCCTCAGTGGGGTCGCTGCCGCCGCGCGGCCAAGCGCAGGCGTGTGTAGCGCGCCAGCGCCTTCGTGAAGTCGACGCCGACGCCGACCAGGTGGCCGAGTGGCCCGGTCCACCACCATCGCTCCGCTCGCCGCAGTGCTCGCATCGGGCGGCACGGTATCGTGCCGGAGACGTTTGCCCGCGAGCACCCACGGGCAAACGCTGCCGCCATGCCCAGCGCCCTCACGACGACCATCACCGAGCTGCCCGAATCGCGCGTGCGCGTGCAGGTCAAGGTGCCGCCCGAGGAGCTCGAGCGGCGCGTGGAGGGCAAGGCTCGGGAGCTGGGAAGCAAGCTGAAACTGCCCGGCTTTCGCCGCGGCAAGGTGCCCGCGCCGCTGGTGATCCAGCGTGTCGGACGCGAGGCCGTGCTCGACGAAGCGGTGCGCGACACGCTCTCGCAGTGGTACGTGGACGCGCTGGAGAGTACCGGGATCGTGCCCGTCGGCGACCCCGACGTGGACCTCGGCGAGCTGCCCCTGCGCGGAGAGAGCCTCGAGTTCTCCTTCGAAATCGGCGTGCTCCCGCACGCCACACTCGGGGAGTACCGGGGCCTGGAGGTCGGGCGCGCCGAGCCAGAGGTGAAGGAGGAGCAGCTGCAGCGCGAGCTCGACGGGCTGCGCGAGCGCCTCGCGCGCCTGGAAACGGTGGAGCGACCTGCGGCCGAGGGCGACTTCGTCGTAATCGACTACACCGGCGCGCTCGTGACGGAGTCCGGCGTCCGGGAGCTGTTCGCGGGAGGCGAAGGGCGCGACCAGCTCGTGGAGCTGGGGTCGGGCAACCTGATCGAGGGCTTCGAACGGGAGCTGATCGGCGCCTCCGCCGGCGAGAGCCGCACACTTGCGCTCACCTTTCCCGTCGACTACGAGCGTGAGGATCTGGCCGGCCGCGACGTTTCCTTCGCGGTGACTGTCAAGGAGGTCAAGCTCAAGCAGCTCCCCGAGGTCGACGAGGATCTGGCGATCGACACCGGCTTCGACACGCTCGAGGACCTGCGCGAGGATGTCCGCGGGCGCCTGCTGGCGAGCGAGGAGCGGCGCATCGAGGAGGAGTTCCGGGTGGCCGCACTCGACGCCGCCGTCGAGCAGGCGCAGGTGCAGGTACCCGGCCCGCTGATCGAGGCTCGTGCACGGGAGATGTGGGAGCGTCTGCTGCACACGCTCTCCCACCGCGGGATCACGCGCGAGACCTACCTGCAGATCACCGGTCGTGAGGAGCAGGAGATCCTGGCCGAGAACGCCCCTGCCGCCGAGCGCGCGCTGCGCCGGGAGGCGGTGCTCACCGCGGTTGTGTCCGCGGAGGGCATCGAGCCGGGTGAGGAGGAACTGCTGGAGGCGGTCCGTCCCGCCGCCGAGCGTGAGCAGCTGGCGCCCGAGCAGCTCCTGCTGCGGTTGCGCGACGCCGGGCGCCTGGAGGAGATCCGTGAGGACCTCGCCGCGCGCGATGCAATCGAGCTGATCGCCTCCAGCGCCGTCCCGATCCCGCTCGAGCAGGCGCAAGCGCGCGAGCAGCTGTGGACGCCCGAGAAGGAGCGCACCGAGCGTGCCCGCGAGGAGCACGTAATGGAGGCGCAGGAGCACACACGCGAGCAGGGTCAGGAGGTGGGTGGGCTGTGGACGCCGGATCGGTAGCCTTCCCCGCCGCCCACCCGCGCCGGCCCGCTAGCCTCTATGGAAGCGTTCCGGATCGGCGCGGACGGCGCGCTACGGAATATCGATGTTGCCGGTGGAGGAATCCCGCAGGCGAAGCGAAACTGAAGCGAGGACAATGAGCCCACTTGTGCCAATGGTCGTCGAGCAGACCTCCCGGGGGGAGCGCGCTTTCGACATCTATTCCCGTCTGCTCAACGAGCGGATCATCTTCCTCGGCACCCCCGTGGAAGACCAGATCGCCAACCTCGTGGTCGCCCAGCTCTTGCACCTGGAGTCGGAGGATCCCGAGAAGGACGTCTCGCTGTACATCAACTCGCCCGGCGGCTCTGTGTATGCGGGCCTCGCGATCTACGACACGATGCAGTTCATCAAGCCCGACGTGCAGACGATCTGCGTGGGGATCGCGATGTCGATGGGCGCGCTGCTGCTGGCGGGCGGCGCGCACGGCAAGCGCATGGCGCTGCCCAACGCGAAGATCCTGATCCACCAGGTCTCCTCCTCCTTCCAGGGTCAGGCAACCGACATCGAGATCCACGCCAAAGAGATCATCGACGTGCGCCACCGCCTCGACGAGATCATCGCCAAGCACACCGGCAAAGCGCTGGAGCAGGTGAGCAACGACACCGAGCGCGACTACTTCATGAGCTCCGAGGAGGCCAAGGAGTACGGCATAATCGACCGCGTCATCTCCGAGCACTGAGGTGGCCGCTGACCGAAACAGGGAGACACTCGCCTGCCGCTCGCATCCCCGTTTCGGCCAGCGCATCTCTGCGTCCTCGGTCGCTCGCGTGCAGAGCGCCACGCTCCTTGCGTCCTTGATCTGCTCGCTCAGCGACCGCCTCAGACCAGCAATCACGATATGAGAGAACGATAGAAATGGCCCGGCCCACAGATTCCAACGAGCAGCTCCTCTGCAGCTTCTGCGGCAAGTCCCAGCGGCAGGTCAAGAAGCTGATCGCCGGTCCCGGCGTGTACATCTGCGACGAGTGCATCGACCTCTGCAACGAGATCATCGACGAGGAGCTCGCGCCCACGCCGATGTTCGACCTCGAAAAACTCCCCACCCCGAGGGAGATCTACGAGGTGCTCGACGAGTACGTGATCGGCCAGGAGACCTCTAAGCGTACGCTCTCCGTCGCGGTCTACAACCACTACAAGCGCGTGCAGATGATGCAAAACGGCGACTCCGACGTGGAGTTGCAGAAGTCCAACATCCTGTTGCTTGGCCCAACTGGCTGCGGCAAGACGCTACTCGCGCAAACGCTCGCGCGGATCCTCAACGTGCCGTTCGCGATCGCCGACGCGACGGCCCTTACCGAGGCCGGGTACGTGGGGGAGGACGTCGAGAACATCCTGCTGAAGCTGATCCAGGCCGCCGACTACGACGTCAAGAAGGCCGAGACCGGGATCATCTACATCGACGAGGTCGACAAGATCGCGCGCAAGGCCGACAATCCCTCGATCACGCGCGACGTCTCCGGCGAGGGCGTGCAGCAGGCGCTCTTGAAGATCCTCGAGGGCACCGCCGCCTCGGTGCCGCCGCAGGGCGGGCGCAAGCATCCCCATCAGGAGTTCCTGACGATCGACACCACCAACGTGCTGTTCGTGTGCGGCGGGGCGTTCGCCAACCTCGACAAGGTGATCGAGAAGCGCATCGGGCACAAGGGCATCGGCTTCGGCTCGGTGATCGACGCCCCTGCCGATCACGATACCGGCGAGGTGTTCGAGAAGTGCCTGCCCGAGGACCTGATCGAGTACGGGCTGATCCCGGAGTTCATCGGCCGCCTCCCCGTGATGAGCGCCGTGCACCAGCTCTCGCGCGAGGATCTCGTCTCGATCCTCGTCGAGCCGCGCAACGCCCTGGTGAAGCAGTTCCAGCGGTTCTTCTCCTTCGACGGCATCGAGCTGGTGTTCGCCGAGGATTCTTTGAAGGCCGTCGCCGAGCGGGCGCTCGAGCGCAACACCGGCGCGCGAGGGCTGCGTTCGATCATCGAGGAGATCCTGCTGGAGGTCCAGTTCGAGCTGCCCTCCAGGCGCGACGTAAAGAAGTGCGTGGTCACGCGCGAGACCGTCGAGCAGGGCCGCCCCCCGACGCTGGTCACCGAGGCCGCCCCCGAGGAGGCCCCCGCCGCCGTGGCCGAGGCCAAACCGCGCACGCGGCGTCTGCGCGAAGAGTCCGCTTAGAGGGTGGCGCAGGCGGCCGGAGGCCGGCTGGCCGAAACGGGGATGCGAGCCGAAGGCGAGTGTCCCCCGGCTTCGGCCGGGCCCCTCTCTATATTTCATCCCCGTGCACGACGAGTTCCGCGTACAGGTCCGCGCGAAGGCGCCCGGCGAGGTGATCGACGCGCTGAAGACCTTCCAGATTGCCTACGACGCCGGCCGCGAGCTGCCGCGGCTGGCGATCACGCACGAGGGCGAGCACGTGTTCCTGTACGCCGACTCCGCCGATGCCGCCGAGCACGCGCGCGAAGTGGTGGAAGGGGCGATTGCCGAGCACTCGATCGACGGGGCGGTGAGCGTGATGCGCTGGCACCCGCTGGAGGACCGCTGGGAGGATGCCTCGGCGCCGCTGCCCGCCACCGAGGCCGATCGCTCCGCCGAGCACGGCCGCTTGGAGGCGCTGGAGACCGAGGAGTCCCAAGAGGCCGGCCACGCCGAGTGGGAGGTGCGCATCACGCTGCCCACCCACCACGACGCGCGCGCCTTCGCCGGGCGCCTGCGCAGCGAGGGCATCCCCGTCAAGCAGCTCTGGCGTCACATACTCGTAGGCGCCAACGACGAGGACGACGCTGCCGCGCTGGCGGCGCGCCTGCGCACCGAGGCACCCGCGGGCAGCGAGATCACCGCGGAGGGCAACGGCCTGGAGTACTGGCAGCTGCTGCACCCCTACTCCTACCTTGGCGGAATCGCCAACTGACCTAGACTCTCGCTCCGATGAGCGAGCGCTCCGACGATCTGGAGAGCAGGACCCGCTTCGAGCCCGCCGAGGTCGAGCCGCTGATCGCCGCGCGCTGGCTGGAGAGCGGGCTGTTTCACCCCGCACCCGAGGGCGAGGCCGCCGAGAACTACTCGATCGCGATTCCCCCGCCCAACGTCACCGGCTCGCTGCACATGGGCCACGCGCTCAACGGCTCGATCCAGGACGTTCTGATCCGCTACCACCGGATGGCCGGGCGGCGCACGAAGTGGATCCTCGGCACCGACCACGCCGGCATCGCCACCCAGGCGCAGGTCGAGAAGGCGCTGCGCGGGGAGGGCCTCACCCGCCAGGAGCTCGGGCGCGAGGAGTTCGTGCGCCGCGTTTGGGAGTGGCGCGAGCACTACGGGCACACGATCGTCGAGCAGCTCAAGCGCCTCGGCGCCTCCTGCGACTACTCCGAAGAGCGCTTCACGCTCGACGAGGGCTACCACCGCGCGGTGGTGTCGGTGTTCGTCGCGCTCTACGAGCAGGGCCTCATCTACCGCGACCGCTACATCGTCAACTGGGACCCCGGATCGCGCTCCGCGATCTCCGACCTCGAGGTGGAGGAGCGCCGCGAGCGCGACACCCTGTACTCGATCCGCTACGACCTCGAGGGTGGCGGCAGCGTGACGATTGCCACCGTGCGCCCCGAGACGATGCTCGGCGACACAGCCGTGGCGGTGCACCCCGAGGACGAGCGCTACCAGGAGCTGGTGGGGCGCGCCGCGATCCTGCCGCTCATCGGGCGCCACCTGCCGGTGATCGCCGACGAGTACGTGAAGATGGAGTTCGGCACCGGCCAGCTGAAGGTCACCCCCGCGCACGACCCCAACGACTTCGAGATCGGCCGCCGCCACGAGCTCGACCAGGTGTCGGTGATCGGCGAGGACGGGCGCATGTCCGCCGAGGCCGGCGAGCGCTTCGCCGGGCTCACGGTAATGGAGGCGCGCGCGGCGGTGGTGGCGGCGCTGCGCGAGGAAGGCCGGATCGTGGGGGAGGAGGAGTACGAGCACGAAGTCCCCTACTCCCACCGCTCCGGCGAGCGGATCGAGCCGCTGATCTCGCTGCAGTGGTTCATGCGCATGGACGAGCTCGCCGCCCCCGCGATCGACGCCGTGCGCGAGGGCCGCGTGCGGATCGTCCCCGACAACCACCGCCGCGTCTACCTCGACTGGATGGAGAACATCCGCCCGTGGTGCATCTCGCGCCAGCTGTGGTGGGGGCACCGGCTGCCGGTCTACTACTGCGGCACGTGTGGGCACCTCCACGTGTCGGCCAGCCCCGCCGAGCGCTGCGCGGCGTGCGGCGGGGAGCTGCGCCAGGAGGAGGATGTGCTCGACACGTGGTTCTCCTCGGCGCTGTGGCCGTTCGCCACGCTCGGGTGGCCCGATCGGACGCCGCAGCTGCGCGCCTTCTACCCGACGGCGGCGCTCTCCACCGCGCGCGACATCCTCTTCCTGTGGGTGGCCCGCATGATCATGATGGGGCTGCGCTTCACCGGGGAGGTGCCGTTCGCCGACGTCTACATCCACTCGGTGATCCAGGCGCCCGACGGGCGTCGCATGTCGAAGTCGCTCGGCACCGGCATCGACCCGCTCGATGAGATCTCACGCCACGGCGCCGACGCGGTGCGCTTCGGCCTGCTGGCGATGTCCTCCTCGCAGGATGTGCGCTACTCGGCCGAGAAGGTGCGCCAGGGGCAGGCACTCGCCAACAAGCTGTTCAACGCCACACGCTTCGCGCTGTTGCGGATCGCGGGGTTGCCCGGTGTGGAGCTCGCTGAGATCGAGCCGGCACCACGGCCCACCACGATCGAGGACCGCTGGATCCTCTCGCGCCTGCAGGAGATCCTCGCCGACACCGCCGCACGGATCGAGGACTACGACTTCTCCCACGCCGCTTTGGGGCTCTACGACTTCGTCTACGCCGAGCTATGCGACTGGTACCTGGAGATCGTCAAGCCGCGGTTGGCCAGCGGCTCCGCGGCGCAGGGCAGCGAGGAGGATCGCGCGGCACTCGCGGCGACGCTGCTGTACGTGCTGCGCTCCACGGTGGCGCTCGCGCACCCGGTGATCCCATTCGTGACCGAGGAGCTGTGGTCGTATCTGGACGGCACGGGAGCTCTGCTCGCGGGCTCCCCCTACCCGCGCGCCGACGCCTCGCTGATCGACCGCGACGTCGAGATCGAGCTGGAGCGAGTCGTCGAGGCGGTGACGCTCGTGCGCGGCTGGCGCGACTCCGTGAACGCGCCTCCCGGGGCGCTGGTGCGCGCGCGCATCGACGCGCGCGGGTACGACGCCACCGCCGCGATCCTCGCCAACCTCGCCCGGCTCGACGTGGGCGACGGTGCCGTCGCCGGCGAGGCCGGTGTGCCATCGGTGGCCTCGATCTCGGTGCCGTGCGGCACCGTCGAGGTGCTCTCCGCCGAGGGGCTCGACCTCGACGCCGCCGAGCGGCGGCGCGCGGCCGCGCGGGCGAAGCTCGACGGCGAGATCGCCCGCGTCGAGGGCAAGCTCGCCAACGCCGGCTTCGTGCAGCGCGCGCCGGCGGAGGTGGTCGAGGGCGAGCGCGCCAAGCTGGCTCGTCTGCGTGGCGAATTGGAGGCGCTGTGAGCGAGTCCTGGAGCGGCGAGCGCGCCGAGCGTCACCTGCGCTCGCTGGAGCTGTTCGGGATGCGCTTCGGCCTCGACCGGATGCGGCGCATGATGACCGTGTTGGGCTCCCCGCAGCGGCGCTTTCGCTCCGTGCACGTGGTGGGCACCAACGGCAAGACATCCACCACCCGCATGATCGCGGCGATCCTCGAGCGCCACGGGCTGTGCACCGGCGCCTACCTCTCCCCGCACCTGATCGCCTACTCCGAACGGGTGCAGGTGGCCGAGCGTGACATCTCCGGCCCCGCCTTCGCCGCCGCCATCGCCCGCGCCGCGTGGGCGGCCGAGCGCGTCAACCACACGCTCGCCGAGGACGACCACGTCACCCAGTTCGAGCTGCTCACCGCCGCCGCCTTCTGGGTGCTCGCCGAGCGCGAGGTCGAGGTCGCGGTGGTCGAGGCCGGCCTCGGCGGCCGCTACGACGCCACCGCGGTGGTGGAGTCGGACGTTACGGTGCTCACCAACGTCGGCCTCGAGCACACCCGCTGGCTGGGGCCCACCGTGCGCGACATCGCCACCGAGAAGCTCGCTGTGCTGCGTCCCGAGACGACGCTCGCGCTCGGTGTCTCGCTCGACCCAGAGGCGCTCGCGGTCGCCCATGCCGCGGCGGGCGAGAAGCGCGCGCGCGTGGTGCAGGTCTCTCCGGATGCGCTCGACTCCTCCACCACCTCGGCTCCCACCAGTGTGACTCCTGCCTCGACCCGGTCCGCCATGTCTGCGATGCCTCTCTTCCAACAACGCAACTTCGCCCTCGCCCGAGTGGCCGCCGAGGCCTATCTCGTCGACGCGGGCATCGTCGTGCGCGAGCAGGCGGTGCGCGAAGCGGCGCTTGCGGTGGCGGTGCCGGGACGCATGCAGGTGGTGGCCGACCGGCCGCTGACGGTGCTCGACGGGGCGCACAACCCCGATGCGGCGCGGGCGCTGGTCGAGTCGCTGCCGGCGTTGCTCGGGGGCCGCAGGCTCGGGGAGGGATCCAATCCTCAAATGGCGCATTTGATTGAAGGTTCGCCTGCTCCCCACAACCAGCTCGCGCTGGTTATGGGTGTGCTCGAGGACAAGGACGCGGCGAGCATGTTGGCGGCGCTACTGCCGCTGTGCACACGGGCGTGGTTCACCGCCCCCCCCAGCGCGCGCGCTCTCTCGCCGGCCGCGCTGCAATCGCTCGCCCGCCAGCAGGGCTTCGAGCAGGCCACCTGCGAGCCCCACCCGCGCCGGGCGTTGGAGCAGGCTCGGGAGTGGGCGCGCGCGCAGCCCAACCCGACCGCAGTGCTGGCGACTGGCTCGGTCTACCTGGTGGGCGACCTGCTGGCGTATTACGCCGAGCGCGGCGAGGCGGCTCTTGGGGATGCGGCCGCCAGTGTGGCGGAGGGGCGGGCATGAACGACGACGGCCCGTCGGTGCTCGCGATGGTGGGTGCCGTCGCGCTGATCGTGGCGCTCGTGATCCTGCTGTTCTTCGCCGCCGGCTACGTGGTGGGCCGGCTGCTGCTGTGATCCACCCGGCGGCGCGGCGAGGACAGGTGGGCTCGCGTCGGCGGACGATCCAGATTCCGGCGCGATGGGGAAGGGTTTTGCGCCCACGGTTGGAAATACCCTCCGCCTGGCGCAGATCACATTTGTGCGCAAATGCAGGCGTCTTCCGTCAGAATGTCTAAACTCGGCACCCCCATGACCCGGCCGGGAACTCCTGAGCACTGAGGGATCGATGCTGCCGCTCGCATACTTCGGAATCGAAAGCAACGCCTTCACGACGGCGATCGACCTCCTGATCGTCGTCGCGGCGGTGATCTACCTGTCGCTGATCTACTGGACCTACGCCGACGCGCGGCGGCGGATAGCCGATCCTATGCTGATCGGCTGCGCCACGGCGGCCTCGTTGTTCCCGTTCGTGGGCACGCTCGTCTACGTCATCCTGCGCCCACCGGAGTACCTGGAGGACGTGCAGGAGCGCGAGCTGGAGATCCAGGCCGCCGAAGCGCGCCTCAACGGGCTCGAGCGCACACTCTGCCCGCACTGCGACTATCCCGTCGAGCGCGACTTCATCCGCTGCCCCAGCTGCCTGCGCAAGCTCAAGGAGCGCTGCGTCAGCTGCTCCAAGCCACTCGACCGCGCTTGGACGATCTGCCCCTACTGCGAGGCGGAGGTTCCGCCGGAGTCATCGTCGCCCCGGCGACGCACCCGCCGGCGGGCGGCTGCGGCCGATGTGCCCACGGACGCCGAGGAGCTTACTGTGGCCGCCTCCGAGGAGCCTCCCACCGTTGCTGCTCCCGAGCCTGCTTCGCGGGGTTCGGGCCGTGCCGGCCGGGCCCCCGTTGCTCGCGCTCGGCCCGGGACTGGGCCCAGCGAAGACCTCATTTAGCGGTACGACGCGTATCTCTCGCGCCCTTTTTTTAGATCATCCTCGACCGAAAAGGAACTCATGGACCGTACTTTGATCCTTGTGAAGCCGGATGCCTTTGCTCGCTCGCTTACCGGCGAGATCATTGCTCGCTTTGAGCGTAAGGGGCTGTCCCTCGTGGCTTTGCGTCACATGACGCTCGAGCGGGAGCTTGCCGAACGGCATTACGCGGAGCATTCGGAGCGGCCCTTCTTTGGGGAGCTCGTTGACTTCATCACCTCCGGGCCCTTGGTCGCGATGGTGCTCGAAGGGGTCGAGGCGGTCCGGGCGGCTCGGCAGGTTATTGGGGCCACCAATCCTTTGGAGGCTGCGCCTGGGTCCATTCGGGGGGATTTTGCGGTTGAGACTGGGCGCAACATGGTTCATGGGTCTGATTCTCCGGAGTCTGCTGCTCGCGAGGCCGCCCTGTTCTTTGCGGAGTTGAGCTGAGCCGGCGCTTGGTGCTCGCCTCGCGCTCGCCGCAACGGCGGGCGATCCTCGCACGGCTGGGGGTGGCCTTCGAGGTGCGGCCCGCCGATGTCGAGGAGCTCGGGGAAGGGGACCCACAGGAGGTGGCCGTGGAGAATGCGCTGCGCAAGGCGCGAGCCGTGGTGGAAGCCGATGCCCCGCCAGCGCTGGTTCTCGGCGTCGACACCGTCGTGACTTTTGCGGGCAGGGTCTATGGCAAGCCCAGGGATGAGGGCCACGCCCGAGAGACGCTCCAAGCTCTAAGCGGCTCGATGCATACCGTCCTCAGTGGCGTGGCTCTGATCGAGGATGGGCAGGAGCGCACCGCGCTGGCCTCCACCCAGGTCGTCTTTCGGACGCTCGACGAGGGGCTGATCGATTGGTACGTTGCGTTGGGGGAGTGGCGCAACCGGGCAGGCGGCTATGGGATCCAGGGGGCGGGGGCGGCGCTGGTGCGCGAGGTGCGGGGCGACTATGAGAATGTGGTGGGGTTCCCGCTGGCAATGCTGCTGGATCTGTGCCCGGAGTTGTTGAAGACGTGATGATCTCTGCCCGGCCGCCGAAGACATGAGGATCTCCCCCCGCGGCCGCCGAAGACTTGATTTTCCCCTGCAAATAAGCTGGCAAGAGGCCCGGAGAGGCGAGGGCTTCCGCTAGACTGCCCCGCGGACGCACGCTTGTCGTCAGGCGGCGGAGGACCGGTGGTGCAGGCAGGCCGTGTCCGGCCGCGCACCACCGGCGAGGCGTCCCTCTCCTCGATTTGCGATACATGGGCATCTTCAGCTACCTCACCGGGTTTGGCGGCCGCGACATGGCGGTCGATCTGGGCACGGCCAACACGCTGGTGTATGTGCGCGGGCGCGGGATCGTGCTCTCGGAGCCCTCCGTGGTGGCGATCGACTCGCGCTCGGGCGAGGTGCACGCGGTGGGCATCGAGGCCAAGCGCATGCTCGGCCGCACGCCCGGCACGATCCAGGCGATCCGGCCGCTGAAGGATGGGGTGATCGCGGACTTCGATGTGACCGAGGAGATGTTGCGGCACTTCATCCAGAAGGTCCACCAGAACCGCTTCGCGCACCCCCGTGTGGTGGTGTGCGTGCCTTCGGGTGTCACCGGTGTAGAGAAGCGCGCGGTCGAGGAGGCCTGTCTGTCGGCAGGCGCGCGCACTGCCTACCTGATCGAGGAGCCGATGGCGGCGGCGATCGGCGCCGGCCTGCCGGTGGGGGAGCCGACAGGCTCGATGGTGGTGGACATCGGTGGAGGCACCTCGGAGGTCGCGGTGATCTCGCTGGGTGGAATCGTCGTCTCGCAGTCGATCCGCGTCGGCGGGGATGAGATGGACGAGGCGATCATCTCCTACGCCAAGAAGGAGTACAAGCTGCTGATCGGCCAGCAGACGGCCGAGGAGCTGAAGCTCGAGATCGGCTCGGCGTGCCCAATGCCCGAGGAGCTGCAGGCGGAGATACGCGGCCGCGACATGGTGTCGGGGCTGCCCAAGACGGTCGTGCTCACCAGCGAGGAGATCCGCCAGGCGCTGGAGGAACCGGTGGTGCAGATCGTGGACGCGGTCAAGGAGACGCTCGACCGCACCCCGCCGGAGCTGGCCTCGGACATCATGGACCGGGGAATCATGCTCGCGGGCGGGGGCTCGCTCTTGCAGGGGCTCGATGAGCGCCTGCGTGAGGAGACGCAGATGCCGGCGCACCTGGCGGAGTCGCCGCTGACGTGTGTGGCGGTCGGCTCGGGCCGCTCGCTCGAGGAGTTCGAGACGATCCACCGCGCCAACCGCGCCAATCGCAACAACTCCCATCGCAGGCGGCGGCGTTGATCGAGGGGCGAAATGTTGGACTGGCGCGGCGAGGGGACCGGAGGGGCGTGTCGGCGATCGATATCGTGAAGAGGCCCGTGGGGGGCGCCGCGAGGATGTCGGCGAGGGGCCGGAGGAGCCGGTGGAACGTGGGTCGGGCGGTGCGCGTACGCTTTGAGAAAGCTCAGGAAGGTTTCCGCTCGTGCACGACAAGACTGCCCGGCGGCGGCGAGCGGTGCTCGTCGTTCTCGTGGCGCTTTCGCTGATACTGCTCACCGCCTACTTCGGCGAGTCCCCCAACGGACGCCTGCACGATGTGCAGCGCGGCTTTCTGACGGTCGTCTCGCCGATCCAGGAGGGCGCCAACGCCGCGCTCAAACCGGTGCGCAACCTGTTCGGGTGGTTTGGCAACGCGCTACACGCCAAAACTCAGCTCGCCGAGGTGCGCAAGCAGAACAACCAGCTGCGGGCGGAGCTGCTCACGCGCACCGAGGACGAACGCGGCTACAAGCAGCTTTTGCGGCTCTACAAGCTCGACGGCGGTCTGCACCTCTCCGACTACAGTCCGGTGACGGCCGGGGTGATCGCGCAGTCGCCCAACCTGTGGTACTTGACGGTCAACATCGACAAAGGCAGCTCCGCCGGGGTGCGGGTCAACGACCCGGTGATCGACGGCGAAGGGCTGATCGGGAAGGTCACCACCACGGCACCCGATGCGGCGCAGGTGAGCCTGATCACCGACAGTGCGGTGGCGGTGGCGGCGATGATCAACGAAACGGGCGCTCCGGGGATGGTGTATCCGAAGGTCGGGGAACCCAACACGCTGGTGATCCGCTACCTGCCGGCCAACACCCCGGTGAGCGTCGGTAACTACGTGGTCACGTCGGGCACGATCTCAAGCAGAGGCCCTTCGCTGTTCCCGCGCGGGCTCCCGATCGGGCAGGTGAGCTCGGTCGGCGAAGAAGCTCCTTACAAGAGCGTTGAAATCCACCCGCAGGCCGATCTGCGCGGGCTGGAAACGGTGCAGGTGCTGACCGCGGCGCCGGGCTCGGCACCGGCGCAGGCGAGCAGCGTCTCGGCCGCGCTGCCCCCCGAACAGTCCTCCGAAGCGGCTGGTGGCACGGATACCTCGCAGCTGGCCTCGGCCGGGGGCGGCGGCTGATGTGGGGGATGCCTCGCGGGGGACACTGCTTGGTGGAAGCCGCCTTCGCGGGGAGCGGCTGATGTCAAGCCAGCCAAATGGCGCCGTGGCGGCACGTGTGGCGGCGCTTGCGGTGGTCGTCGTCTTCCTGCAGACGGGGATCGTCTCCGAGGTGCCGATCTTCGGGGTCGCGATCGACCTGACGCCCCTGGTGGTCGCCTTCGTCGGCCTGCAGTGCGGCTCGCTGGCAGGCGCCGTCGCCGGCTTCGGGATCGGGCTGCTGGTCGATCTGACGCTGGTGCAGACGCTCGGTCTGACCTCGCTGATCTTCACGATGATCGGCTACGGAGCGGGGCGCCTGCGCGAGCTACGCGATCCCCGCGCGGCGCTCACGCCGCTGCTGGTCGGCGCCGCGGCTGCCGCCACGTCGATGATCGGCTACTCGGTGATGGAGATCGCGCTCGGAGTCGACGCCCCCGTCAGCCTCGAGCTGCTGCGCCAGATCGTGGTCGGGGTCGCGCTCGACACGGTCGTCGCGCTGCCGGTGTGGGCGCTCGTGCACCGCTGGCTGGCGCCCAGCCTCCCGGATGACCCGCGCCAACGCCGCCGTAGCCGTCGTGCCTACACGACCGGTGGCCTGAGCCCCCTCTCCAAAGCATGACCCCACTCGAGCGCGTCCGCACCCCGGAACCCCGCACGCCGCCGCCAATCTCCTCGCAGCTGGGGCTGCGAGTGGCGGTGCTGGGCGGCGTGGCGCTGGTGATGTTCGGGATCATCTTCTTCCGCATCTGGTACCTGCAGATACTGACCGGCGAACAGTACGTCGAGAAGGCCGCCAAGAACACCCTGCGCTATCTCCCGATCGCCGCGCCCCGCGGGCAGATCGTCGACCGCGAAGGCAACGTGCTGGTGACCAGCAAGGTCACCAATGCGGTGCAGCTCGTCCCCTGGGAACTGCCCCCGAAAGGGCCGCGTCGCCGGGCGCTCTACCGCCGCTTGGGCAAGCAGCTCGAGATGAACCCTCGCGTGATCGGGGAAATCCAGGAAAAGGGCGAAAAAGAAGTGCCCTACGCCCCGGTGACGATCAAGACCGACGCCGGGCGTGGCGCGTTGACGGTGCTGGCCGAGCGCCAGAACGAGTTCCCGGGCGTCAAGCAGGAAGAAGTCTCGGTGCGTGAATACCCGCATGGCGAGATGGCCGCGCAGGTGTTCGGCTACGTCAGCCAGATCAGCAAAGCGGAGGAGGAACCGCGCAATCCTCTACACGCCAACTTCAAGGGTGTCAAGCCGGGGACGATCGTCGGCCAGCAGGGACTGGAGTACCAGTACAACCGCTACCTGCTCGGTACCCCGGGAGAACAGCCGGTGGAGATCGACTCCGAAAACCAGGTGCAGCCCGCCAAATTGGCCGCGACCAAGCCGCGCGCCGGCTACGCGCTGCGGCTGACGCTCGACTTGGCGCTGCAGAAGGAGGGCGAAGTCGCGCTGCGCAAGGGCATGGAACTCGCTCACGCGCTCGGCAATCCCGGCAACGGTGGGGCGTTCGTGGCGATGGAACCGCGCAGCGGTGGGATCCTCGCGATGGGCTCCTACCCGAGCTTCAACCCCGAACGCTTCACAAAGCCGCTCTCCGAACGGGAACTCGACGAAATCGAGCAGGTCGGGGTGGGCGCGAAGAGCGGCCAGCCCGAACCGGCACCGCTGGTCGACCGCGCGACCGAAGGCGCCTACCCGACTGGCTCGACGTTCAAGCCGATCACCGCCATCGGGAGCCTGGAAGCGGGCGTGCTCAACCCCTACGCGGGCCTCGGGGCGGGAACGTGCATCTATGTCTCGACCGTGAAATTCTGCAACGCGGGAGACGCCGAATATGGCGCGGCCAATCTCGTCGATGCGCTCAAGGTCTCCTCTGACACCTACTTCTTCACGGTTGGGGAGATGGACAACAGCCACGGCGAAGTGATCCAACACATGGCGCACGAACTGGGAATTGGGCGTCCGACGGGGATCGATCTGCCCAGCGAATCCGAAGGCACGGTGCCCAGCCCGAAGTGGCTTGAAGAACGCAACGCGCTCGAAACCAAATGCACGCGCGAACACCACGGCCACTCGTGTGAAATCGTCGCCGAACCGGGTGCCCCCTGGAGCGTCGGGCACAACATGGACCTGGCCGTCGGCCAGGGCGACCTGCAGACCGACCCGCTGCAGATGGCGGTTGCCTACTCGACGCTCGCCAACGCGTTCATGAACAACGGCGAAGGGTGGGTGCCGACTCCGCACCTGGGGGAGTCGATCGAAAGCCCGAGCGGGGGGATCGTGCAGACACTGAAATTCCCGCCGCGGCGCAAGGTCAAGCTCAACCCCGCCAACCTCGGCCTGGTGATGGAAGGGATCCACGACGCCACCTCCGAGTCGGGAGGCACCTCGCAGGACGTGTGGTCGGGCTGGAACCAGGCCAAGTACCCGGTGTATGGCAAGACCGGCACCGCCGAACGCACGCCCTACGTCGAACAGGCGTGGTACATGTGCATCCTGCCCGACGCCGGCCGGCCGATCGTGATTGCGGTGACAGTCGAACAGGGCGGCTTCGGCGACCAAGCGGCCGCCCCGGTGGCGCGGCTGATCGCCTCGAGGTGGTTCAACCAGCCATTGAAGTTGGTCAGTGGCTCGAGCGCGGACAAATGATCTCATGACTCCGCCGCTGAGCCCGATCACCGCCCCCGAAGCCGAGCGCCGCGCGCAGGGTGCCGCCCAGGAGCCCCGCCGGGGCCCGCGGCTGATGCTCGACCCGGTGCTGACGCTGACCGTGCTGGGCCTGGGGATCTGCTCGGTCGTCGTGCTGGGGTGGGTCACCGCCAAGGCCGTGCCCGGCCAACCGCGCTACTACTCCGAGCGACAGATCATCTACCTGCTCGTCGGCCTGGGGGCGATGGTCGCGCTGGCGCGAATCGACTACGCGCGCCTGCGCTATTACAAAGTCGCGATCTACGTGGTGCTGGTGTTGAGCATCCTGTTGGTATTGGGCGCCGGGCACTCCGCGCAGGGCTCGGTGCGCGCGATCAGCTTTCCGCTGTTCTCCTTCCAGGGCTCGGAGCTCGGCAAGGTGCTGCTGATCCTCTCGCTCTCGGCGCTCGTGGTCGATCGCTCGCGCCAGCTGCAGGAGCGGGAGACGACCGCGCGGGTGATGCTGGCGGCGCTGCTGCCGGCGATGCTTGTGATCGCCCAGCCGGACCTCGGCTCGGGCCTCGTCTACCTTACGATCGCGGTGACGCTGCTGTTCGTAGCGGGGGTCCCCTGGCGGCACCTGGCGGGTCTGCTGGCACTGGGCGCGGCGGCGATCGCGCTCGTGCTGGTGGTCGCCCCGGCGGCCGGGGTGACCGTGCTGAAGCCCTACGAGGTCGAACGCCTTACGAGCTTTTTGAACCCATCCAGCAATCCGCAGAAAGAAGGCTACCAGCAGCTCGAGTCGAAGATCGCCATCGGGGCGGGGCAGCGCACAGGCAGCGGCGCCAACAGCACCCAGATCCAGGGCGAATTTGTGCCCGAGGACAGCACCGACTTCGTCTTCGCGGCGGTCGGCGAGCGCTACGGCTTCGTCGGCGCGGCGCTTGTGCTCTCGCTGTACGCGCTGCTGATCTGGCGCACGCTGCGGATCCTGACGCTGGCGAAGGATCTGTTCGGTGCGCTGGTTGCCGGGGGCGTGGTGGCTATGCTTATGTTTCAGGTGTTCGTCAACGTGGGCGTGGCTGTAGACATCATGCCCGTCACCGGCGTGACGCTGCCGCTCATGAGCTATGGCGGCTCGTCGGTGATCGCGACGCTGCTGGCCATCGGCCTGCTGCAGTCGATCTACGTGCAGGCGCGCGCCACCGAGGCTTTGAAGGGCCGCGTGCTGCGGTCCTAGTTGAACCAAATGATCATGCTCACCGAGAACCCCGTATCGCCCGTCCGCACGATCTCCGTGCCGCGTAGCGTCCCTGTATGTGCAGCCGCGCGGACTTCCGTCCGCCGCGCCGGGGACGCTCCACAGTGCGCCACATCGTGCGCGCTGGCCGAAACGGGGATTCGCGCCGCAGGCGCGTGTCCCCCGGCTTCGGTCAACCGGCTGGTTGGGCAGGCCACCCGGGGCTCGGCCACAATCGATACCGAAAGACCGATCTACATTGAAAAAGCAAGTACTTGTCAGCGTCGACCGCGCGGAGACGCGCGTGGCGCTCATGGAGGCGACCGGTGCGCCGGCCGCCGCAGGAACATCCTCAGGCCGGCGGCGCAAACGCGGGAGCGCCCCCCCGGGCGCCGACTACCGGATCGCTGAGCTCTACATCGAGCGCCGCGGGGCGCGGTCGATCGTCGGCAACATCTACAAGGGCAAGGTCGACAACGTGCTTCCGGGCCTGGAGGCGGCGTTCGTGGACATCGGCCTCGAGAAGAACGGCTTCCTGCACGTCGATGAGATCGTGCTCCCCGGCGTCGAGGCGCCGCGGCGCGGGCGCGGCGGCGGGCGCAAGATCACCGAGCTTTTGAAACCGGGCCAGGAGGTCGTGGTGCAGGTGATCAAGGACCCCCTGAAGACGAAGGGGGCGCGCCTCTCGATGGAGTTGGCGATCGCCGGCCGCTACATGGTCTACCAGCCCACCGGCGAGGGCGTGGGCGTCTCGCGGCGCCTGGAGGACAAGGAGCGCGAACGCCTGCGTAAGCAGACCGCCAAACTCGACCTCGGCGGCGGAGGTGCGATCGTGCGCACCGCTGCGCACGGCGCCAAGCGCGAGGACTTCGAGCGGGAGCTGCTCTACCTGCACAAGCTGCACGAGGTGCTTGTGAAGCGCGTCGAGGACACAGTGGCGCCGGAGATGGTCTTTCAAGAGGCCGATCTCTCCGTGCGGGTGGTGCGCGACATCTTCTCCGAACACTTCGAGCGCGCGATCGTCGACGACGAGCAGCAGTACCGCCGGCTGGTGTCGTTCTTCACGCGTACCGCCCCCGAGCTGGTCGAGCGGGTTGAGCTGTGGCAGGAGCCCCAGCCCCTGTTCGAGGCTTATGGGGTGGAGCAGGCGATCGAGGGGGTGCTCTCCCGGCGCGTCGACTTGCCCAGTGGCGGCTACCTGATGATCGACTACGCCGAGGCGCTCACCGTGATCGACGTCAACTCCGGCAGCTTCACCGGCCGCGGGCGCAGCGCGGGCCTCGAGGAGACGATCACGCGCACCAACCTCGAGGCCGCGGAGGCGGTCGTCGATCAGCTGCGTCTTCGTGACATCGGCGGGATCATCGTGATCGACTTCATCGACATGGCGCGCGCACGCAACCGCGATGCGGTGATGAAGACGCTGCGCAAGTCCCTCGACGAGGACCGCACGAAGACGTTCACCGCGGAGATCTCCAAGCTCGGCCTGGTGGAGATGACCCGCCAGAACGTCACCGAGGGGGTGCGCGAGATCATCAGTCGCCCCTGCCCCACCTGCGACGGCGACGGGGTGATCCGCTCGGAGGAGACGATCGCGATCGAGCTCGAGCGCCGCTTGCGCGACATCACGGCGGAAAACCCGGACGCGGAGGCGTTCCTGGTGCAAATCAACCCACGCGTGACCGCGCAGTTCACCGGCCAGCACTCGCGTGTGCTGCACGCTCTCGAGCAGCAGACCGGTCGCTCCTTCCACTTCGAGGGCTCCGAAGGGCTGGCGCTCGATCACTTCGCGATCACCTTCCAAGGCAGCCGCGAGGAGGTCGAGGAGCGCGCGCTGCCGTTCCACGCCGGCGACGAGGTGCTGGTAGAGATCGTCGAGCCGCATATGTACGACGTCGACGACGCGGTGGCGAAGATCGACGGCTACATAATCTCGATCGCCGGCGCCTCCCCGCATGTCGGGGAGAAGCGGATGGTGCGCATCGAGCAGGTAGGCCGCACCGCCGCGAGCGCGTTGCTGCTGGACGAGAACGGCGAGGTGGTGCGCCCTGCGCCGCGACCGCCCGCCCCCCCCCGGCGCCGCGCCCCCCGCAAACCGCGCGTTGCGGCAAAACCAAAGCCGGCGCCGGCTCTGGTCGAGCTGGTCGTGGAGGAGCCCTCGAGCAATGGAGCGTCCGAGCGCGCCGAGTCGCCTGTGGAGTCCCCCGAGCCGCTGACCGAGGTTGGGCAGGAGGATGCCGTACAATCCAAGCCTCGGCGCCGCGGCCGCAGGGGCGGACGGCGCCGTTCGGCTGCCAAGGCAGAGGCAAGCACCGAGTAGCGGACGGCGCTTGCGCGAGAGCACAAAGACCATAAGGGCGAGAGACCAACATGTACGCGATCGTGAAGACGGGCGGCAAGCAGTACCGCGTGGAGCGCGGCCAGTACCTGCTGGTCGAGCGCCTACCCGACGAGGTGGGCGCGAGCGTGGCGCTGCAGCCGCTGATGTACCGCTCCGATGAGGCCGTCTTCGACGGCAAGGGCCTCGAGCAGGTGAAGGTCACAGCGAAGGTGCTCGCCCACGAGCGCGGGGAGAAGCTTCGCGTCGTTAAGTTCAAGCCCAAGCGGGGCTACAAACGGCGCACCGGTCACCGCCAGGAGCTGACGCGGATCGAGATCACGGAGATCGCGATGGGAGCTGGGAAAACAGCCGCGCACAAAGTCAAGCCGGCTGCCGCCGCGTCGGCGTCCGATCCGGCGGGTGCTCCGAAGGAGGCGAGCGAGAATGGCGCATAAGAAGGGCCTCGGCTCCAGCCGCAACGGCCGCGACTCCAACGCCAAACGGCTCGGCGTGAAGACCTTCGCCGGGCAGACGGTCACCGGCGGGGAGATCATCGTGCGCCAGCGCGGCACCCGCTTCAAGCCCGGCGAGGGCGTCGGGATCGGCAAGGACGACACGCTGTACGCGCGCTCATCGGGCACCGTGCAGTTCGCCACCGGCCGCCGTGGCCGCGTGGTGAGCATCGTGGCCGACGAGGCGTAGCCGCGCTCGTTGCGTGGCGGTGCGCTGAGCCCTCACAACGAGGGATCGCGCCGTGCGCCTGTCAGGATGCGGTGATGCTCCACGACCGCGCGCGCATCCACGTCCAGGCGGGCGCGGGAGGAGACGGCTGCGCGAGCTTCCGCCGCGAAGCGCACGTACCGCGCGGCGGCCCCGACGGGGGCGACGGCGGTCGCGGGGGCGACGTGGTGCTGCTGTGCGACGACTCGCTGCGCGATCTGCAGAGCTTTACCCGCCGTGCCCACCACCGCGCCGCGCGGGGAGGGCGCGGGGAAGGCTCGCTGCGCCACGGAGCCGACGGCGAGACGCTGGTTGTGCGCGTGCCGCCGGGCACCGAGGCGATCGGCGAGGAGGGCGCCCTGGAGGGCCGTCGCTGGGAGCTGCTGCACCACGGACAGCGCGCGCCGCTCGCGCGCGGCGGCGCGGGGGGCAGGGGCAACAAGCGCTTCGCTACCCCCACCCGGCAGGCCCCGAGCTTCGCCGAGCGCGGGCTGCCGGGGGAGGAGGGGTGGCTGGCGCTGCGGCTGCGTTTGCTGGCCGACGTCGGCCTCGTGGGCCTGCCCAACGCGGGCAAGTCCTCGCTGCTGGCGCGCCTCACGCGGGCGGCGCCGAAGGTCGCCTCCTACCCGTTCACGACGCTCGAGCCGGTGCTGGGGGTGCTCGAATCCGATGAACGCCAGCTGGTGGTGGCCGATATCCCCGGCCTGATCGAGGGGGCCAGCGAGGGCGTCGGGCTTGGCCATGAGTTCCTCGCGCACGTGGAGCGCACCCGTCTCTTGGTACACGTCCTCGACCTCGCCCCGGAGCTTTCCGGCGAGCACGACGCAGACGCGCTTGCCAACTACACGACCATCGAGCAGGAGCTGGCCGCGCACGACCCACGCCTGGCGGCCCTGCCGCGGGTGTTGGCGCTCTCCAAGGCCGACCTCGTCCCGCCAGAGCGCTCGCGGGAAGCGGTGGCGGAATGGTCGGGGCGCCTCGGGGAGTGGTCTGAGAGTCTCGGCGGCGACGTCCCGGTGATAGCGACCTCCGCCGCCACGGGCGCGGGCCTCGCCGAGCTGGGTGCCACACTGCTGCGGCTGGTGCCGGTCGGCGAGCGGGTCGCGGCGGGGCAGGTAGCCGAGGTGGCAGCGAGCTCCGGAAACCTCGCGGAGCCCGAGCAGCTCGCCGAGCACATGGTCTTTCGCCCCGCCGAGCGGACCGGCTTCAAGGTGGAGCGCGTCGGCGAGGGTGCCTTCGCGGTGCGGGGCCCCTCGGTCGAGCGCCTGCTCCAGCGCTTCGACGTCGAGAACGACGACGCTATGGCCTACGTCGAGGGTCGCCTGCGCCGCCTTGGCGTGCTCCGCGCCCTGCAGGACGAGGGCTTCCAGCCGGGCGACGAGCTGCAGATCGCTGGGGTCGTGCTGGAGTTGGACGCCGCGGAGTAGGGCGCCTTGATTGAAAGAAGAGGGGCCCGACCGAAGCCGGGTGACACGCGCCTTCGGCGCGCGTCCCCGTTTCGGCCAGCCGGCCTACGGCCGGCTGCGCCACCCTCTAGCCCTGCTGCGCGGTGGGGCGAATCAAGATCTCGTTGACGTTGACGTGCGGGGGCTGGGCGATGGCGTAAAGCACGCCGCGGGCGATGTCCTCGGCCTCCAGCGGGTCGGTGGGGCGGTTCTCGAAGAAGGGAGTGTCGGTCATGCCGGGCTCGATCACCGTCACGCGCACACCGCTGCCGTGAAGATCCTGGCGCGCGGCCTCGCCCATCGCGGTGACCGCGTGCTTGGTGCAGGAGTACAGCGACCCTGGGAGCACGCGCCGTCCGGCGACGCTCGATGTCAGCAGCAGATGGCCACGGCTCTCCTTCAAAGCGGGGATCGTCGCGCGCAGCGTCAGCGCGGCTCCGTACACGTTCGTCAGGATCATCTCCTTCCAGTGTTCCGGGGTGTCGTTGAGGAAGCCGCGCGCCCCACCGAAGCCGGCGTTTGCGAACGCCACATCGATCTGCCCGAATGCCTCCAGCGCGGTCGCGACCATACGCTGCTGGTCATCCCACTCGGTCACGTCGCACACCACGGCGAGTGCGCGCTCGGGGCCGCCCAGCTCCGTGGCCAGATCCTCCAGTCGCTCGCGCGAGCGCGCTGCCAGCACCAGCCGGTGGCCCTCCGTGGCGGCGAGCCTTGCTGTGGCCGCGCCGATTCCGGTGGAGGCGCCGGTGATCAGGAGAACAGGCTGGGCGGAGGCGGATCCGGTTGTCTCGCTGCTCATGGTGACTCCTTCGGTTCGAATGGGTGCCGCCGCCTATACATAGCGAACCGCACACCTATACCCGTGCCGGGCGTCCCCGAGGCCGAGCATCTACCCTCCAGGCGCATGCGAACAACCGTAATCAAGCTGGGCTCCTCGATCGTCGCGCGCGAGGACGGCGAGCTGCGCGAGGAGGTGCTGGGGCGGATCTGCGACGCCGTCGCCGCGCTGCACGGCGCCGGGGAGCGGTGCGTGCTGGTCTCCTCGGGGGCGATCGCGCGCGGGGTGCGGGTGATGGGTCTGCCTGCCCGCCCGACGTTGATCCCCGAGTTGCAGGCAGCTTCGGCCGTCGGGCAGGGCAAGCTCTACCGCTCCTACGACGAGCTGCTGCGTGCGCGGGGGCTGACATCGGGGCAGGTGCTGCTCACCGCTGAGGACCTCGGTGGGCGCGCGCAGTACCTCAACGCACGGCGCACACTGCGCACGTTGCTGGACTGGCGGGTGGTGCCGGTGATCAACGAGAACGACACCACGGCAACCGACGAGATCTCCTTCGGCGACAACGACTTCCTCGCCGCCCAGGTGGCCGTTCTGGTCACCGCCGACGAGCTGATCCTGCTCACCGACATCGACGGTCTGCACAGCGCCGACCCCCGCACGGAGCCCGACGCGCGGCTGATCGGCGAGGTGCGCGACCTGCACGAGCTGGAGGGCCTCGAGATCGGGAGCTCCACCTCGCCGCTCGGCTCGGGGGGGATGCGCTCGAAGGTGCTCGCCGCGGAGATCGCCGGGGCCGCAGGGATCCCTGCGGTGATCTGCAACGGCGTGCGCGCCGGCGCGCTCGAGGCGGCGCTCGCTGGCGAGCCGGAGGGGACGCGCTTTCACCCCGGCCCCGCCCGCCACAACTCGTTCAAGCTGTGGCTGCGCTATGCCAAGCCCGCGCACGGCACGCTCGTGATCGATGCGGGGGCCACACGGGCGCTGCGCGAGCAGCACACCTCGCTGCTGCCAGTCGGCGTGGTCGAGGTGCGGGGCGAGTTCGACGCGGGCGACGCGGTCGAGATCGCCGAGCCAGGCGGCGGTGTGATCGCCAAGGGCCTGTGCAACTACTCTGCGCTGGAGCTGCGCCGCGCCAAGGGCCTGCAGTCGGAGGCCGTGCGCGAGATCCTGCCGCACGCCACCGACGAGGCCGTGCATCGGGATCAGTTGGTGCTGGCGTAGACCGGGTCCCCAGCGGTTGGGACAGGGATGGGTGGGCAGTCGGAAAAGGGGCGATGGGTGGGTTGGCGCCTGATATTCCACGCGCACTGTCACGAGGTCGTGGTTTGTGGTGCTTGGGACCCGACCGGCTGTGTCGAGGAGCGGCTGTCGTACCCTGTGTGGAACATGGCGAGCGCCACGACAACGGCATCGATCCCCGACCTTTGCGCCGTCGCAAAGCAAGCTGCCCGGCGACTGGCGGCGGTGGACACGGCCGTCAAGGATGTCGCGCTCCACTCGATTGCCGACGCGCTGATCGCACGCACACCGGAGATCCTCGTCGCCAACGAGCTGGACATGGCCGCCGGCCGGGAGGAGGAGATCGGGGCGGCGCTGCTCGACCGCCTCGCGCTCGACCCCGCGCGGATCGCCGCGATCGCAGCGGGGGTGCGCACGATCGCCGCGCTGCCCGACCCCGTCGGCGAGCTGATCGAGGGGCGAAAGCTGCCCAACGGCCTCGATGTGCGCAAGGTGCGGGTGCCGCTCGGCGTGGTCGCCGTCGTCTACGAGGCGCGGCCCAACGTTACGATCGACGCCGCCGCGCTGTGCCTGAAGGCGGGCAATGCGATCGTGCTGCGCGGCTCCTCGATCGCGGCGCACTCCAATGCGGTACTGGCCGCGATCGCCTCCGAGGCCGCTGTCGCTGCCGGGCTGCCGGAGGGGTGCGTCAGCCTCGTCGCGGGCGGTGGGCGCGAGGAGCTGGCGGAGCTGGCGAGACAGAATGACACGCTCGATCTGATCATCCCGCGTGGAGGGGAGGGGTTGAAGGCGGCGCTCAAAGCGCTCGCCACCGTGCCGGTGATCTACGCCGCTTCGGGCAACTGCCACGTGTATGTGGACGAGTCCGCCGACGTCGATGAGGCCGTCGCGATCGTGCTCAACGCCAAGACGCAGCGCCCTGGGGTATGCAACGCCGCCGAGACGCTGCTCGTGCATGTGGCCGCCGCCGCGCGCTTCCTGCCCGCGATGCTTGCCGCGCTGGGCGAAGCCGGCGTGCTGGTGCGCGGGGACGAGCGCACGCTCGACGTGGCCGGCGGCGAGGGCAGCGCGCCGGGAATGGTCTGGCCGGGAGGGGTCGTGGCCGGACCGGGAGAGGAGCCCACGGGGAACGGTGCCCCTGCATCCCATCTTGGGCGGGCGATCGGCGCGCTCGAGCCCGCCACCGACGAGGATTGGGCTGCCGAGTACCTCGCGCTGACGCTCGCCGTGCGCGTGGTGGACTCGCTGGAGGAGGCGGTCGAGCACATCGGCCGCTACGGGTCCGGCCACTCCGAGGCGATCCTCACCCGCGACACCGTCGCCGCGCGCGCCTTCCAGCGCGGGGTTGACGCCGCATGCGTATATGTCAACGCCTCCACGCGTTTCACCGACGGGGGCGAGTTCGGGATGGGGGCCGAGATCGGCAACTCCACCCAGAAGCTCCACGCCCGTGGCCCGATCGGGCTGCGCGAGCTGTGCACCTTCAAGTACCTCGTCGAGGGCGACGGGCACATCCGCGCCTGAGGCGACGCCCGTGGCGAGCCCTCACGATGCGTTCGTCGGCGGCGCTGGTGCGCCTGAGGGTGACGCGCGCCCCGCGGCCCCCGTCGGTGTCGGTGAGCCGCCGCGAGAGGGTCTCGGCATCCTCGGTGGCAGCTTCAACCCCCCCCACCGTGGGCATGTCGAGCTTGCGCGCCACGCTCTGTGTGAGCTGGGGCTGGAGCGCGTACTGCTGATGCCCGCCAACGTCTCACCCGGCAAGCCGGTCGAGGAGGACCCGAATCCCGCCCACCCAGAGCACCGTCTGGAGATGTGCCGTCTGGTCGCCCTCGGCGTCGAGGGGGTCGAGGCATGCGCGCTGGAGATCGAACGGGAGGCGCCGTCGTACACGGTGGATACTCTGAGGGCACTGCATGACGAGCATCTCGACACCGCCCTCACGTTCATCCTTGGCGCCGACGTCGCTTCGACGCTGCCCACCTGGCACGAGGCTGCTGCACTGCCAGCGCTCGCGCGCTTCGCTGTCGCGCTGCGGGCGGGCGGGCGTCCAATCATCGAGCCCGACCACATTGGCTTTCCGATCGTCCGCCTGCACATGCCGATGATCGATGTCTCTTCCTCGCTGGTGCGCGAGCGAGTGCGCCACGGCCTGCTGGTGGACGAGTTGGTTGGGCGGCCCGTGGCCTCCTACATCGCCGAGCATGGCCTCTACCGCGCCACGGACTCGACCGGCGCGGGCGAGACCGGGCGTACGGCGAGCGGCGATGTGGCGGCGGTACCGGTGGATGGAGGAGACGCATGAGCTCCACCGCGCAGTTCCTCACCTCGACCGAGCTGGCCCAAGGGCTGGCGGGGTTTGCCTTGGAGAAGAAGGCGCACGAGGTGCTCGAGCTCGATATGCGTGGCCTAGTCGGCTACACCGACTTCTTCCTGATCTGCTCTGGCAACACCGACCGCCAGGTGAAGGCGATCCACGATGCGATCCACGAGGGCGCCAAGCGCGAGCTGGGGATCCTGCCACGGCGGGTGGAAGGGGTGGGAGGCGCGCAGTGGGTGCTTATGGACTACCTCGACGTTGTCGTCCACATCTTCACGCCCGTCACGCGCGAGTTCTACCGTCTTGAACAGCTGTGGGGTGAGGCGCCGGCGCGCGCGGTCGTGGAGGCAACGATGGACGCGGTGCCTTAGAGTCGCGAGGTTCTGGGGTAGCGCGCGCCCAACCCTGGTGGCCGGCGATTCCCGGCTGCTCGCGAGTCAGGCGGCGATCGGCTCGGCCACCGGCTGGTCAGCCACGCCCCGCTTGGTCGTACGCTCGCGCACGATCACCTCGCATCCCTTGGTGGGGCTGACGGTGATGTTGCGCCTGCGCGCCCGCTCGCCGTGGTCGCCCACCGGCTGCAGCTCGCAGCGCTCCAGCACCGCGCGCAGCACCAGCTTCATCTCCAGCAGCGCGAAGCTGGCGCCGAGGCAGCGGCGCCGGCCTCCGCCGAACGGGATCCATGTGTAGGTGCCGGGCGCCTTCCCGCCCTCGGTCTCGATGAAGCGCTCGGGACGGAACGCCTGCGGCTCGGGGTAGATCGCCGGGTCGTGATGCACCAGGTGGGCGAAGGCCGCGAGCATCACCCCCGGCGGGTAGGTGATGCCGCCGATCTCCACCGGCTGCTTCACCAGGCGTGGCTCGGCGTGGGGCAGGACCGGACGGTGGCGCAGGATCTCTTGGACCGTCGCCGTCAGGTAGGCATCGTCGTCGAGGTCGCCGTCGAGCTCGCCGTACAGGCGCTCCGTCACCGCCGGCTCGCGGGAGAGCCGCTCGAAGCCCCATGCCAGCTCGGAGGCCGTGGTCTCGTGGCCGGCGACCAGCGCCGTCATCAGCTCGTCGCGCAGCTCCTCCGGGCTCATCGGCGAGCCATCCTCGTGCTCGGCGGCAAGCAGCATCGCGAGCACGTCGTCGCCCTCTGCCCCTGCACGTCGGCGTTCATCGATCAGCTCGAAGATCAGCTCGTCGGTGCGTGCGTGCAGGCGATCCTGGCGCGCGATCGGCCCGCGCAGCGTGAACGGGCGCGGCGGACGCGGCAGCATCGAAAGCGGGTTCTCGGCGAACGCGAGGATTGCGGTGAGCAGTCCACGCAGCTCATCCAGCTGCGCGCCCTGCTCGAGGCCGAACACCGCACGCAGGATGATCTCGAGCGTCAGGCCCTGCAGCCGCCCGTGCAGCGCGATCCGCTCTCCGCGCGGCCACGAGGCGACCTCGCGCTCGGCAAGCTCGGTCATCAGGCCGGAGAGCCGCTGCATCCGCTCGCCGTGAAAGGCGGGCAGCAGCAGCTTGCGTTGCTCCAGGTGGGGGCCCTCGTCGAGCAGGATCACCGAGTGAGGGCCCACCAGCGGTTCGAGGATGCGCGCGCCCTCTCCCGGGTACAGGACGTCGGGGGGCGCCTGAAAGACTTCCTTGATCTCGTCGGGATCCCACAGCACCACAAACGGGGGCTGGGCGACGATGCGCAGTGTGAAGCGCCGGCCGTAGCGAGCGGCGCAGCGCTCCATGAAGGCGTTGGGCCGGCTCCAGAAGCCGAGGGTCTGCAACGCTACGGGCATGCTGGGACCGGGGGGCAGCTGACTCTTCATGGCACCGCTCCTTGAAGCTAGAATCGGGGGATACCCGTGAGTATATCTACTAACAAGTATATGTCAAGGGTTTTTTCTGCCCGCTGCGCAACGCCATGCCGGCGTAGAGTCCGCGCGCGCGTTCGAACTGGCGTCCGGAGGGGCACCCGCGCTCCTCGTAGCGCGCGCGGGTGCGGACGCTGATGCCGCGCGGGAAGTTCGATCGCAGCGCGCGTAAGGCGCAGACGCGCTCGTGTCTGCTGGAGGCGGCCGCACGGGTCTACGCACGCTTCGGCTTTGCCGGCGCCACGCTCGAAGAGGTCGCCTCCGACGCGGGCTTCACCAAGGGTGCCGTGTACGCGCACTTCGGCAGCAAGGAGAACCTGTTGCTCGCCCTCGTGGAGGAGCATCTCGCGGGGCAGGTCGCCGAGCAGCTGGAGCTGTTCGACCGCGATCGCGTCACCTGGGAGCGCCCGCTCGCCGGCAGTGAGCGCTGGATGGAGAGCCTGCAGCGGGAGCCCGACCGCTTTCGTCTGTTCATCGAGCTGTGGGCCCAAGCACAGCGCGATGAGCCGCTGCGGCTGCGCCTCGCCGCGGCGCTGGCGCAGCTGCGTGAGACCTTCGCCGGCTTCGCCGCTGCCAGCTCCGCCGACGCCGGCCTGGAGCCGCCCGCGCATGCTGCCGAGCAGTTCGCCAACGTGATGCTTGCGCTCGGCCTCGGCCTCGGGATGCTCGAGCTCACCGACCCCGACGTGGTGTCCCCCACGCTGCTCGGTGCCACGATCTCGGTGTTGATCCGCGCGATGGAAACCAGCCCCGAGGCGCGCGAGCTGATTGCAGGCTTCGCCGCGGCGCCCGGGGAGGTTGCCGCCGACCGCTGAGGGCTCGCCGACGCCCGAGGGGTCGTGGCGCCGCCCCACGTCACTCCGATCCCGATCCGCCCGGGGCGGCAGCGTCAGCGCGCTGCGCCTCTCCGAGAAGGGCCATCGTGTGGGGGTGCTGGAGGCTGGTGGCCACCACCGTAGGGCGCTCGCCCGGCGCGTCCTCGCCGAGCACCAGCGGCGCCAGCACGCGGTTGGCGAGCAGCCCGAGGCACCCGAGGTTGGCGAAGCCCGGCCCCTGGTTGAGCGCTGCCAACCCCGGGATGTAGAGCCGGGGGCGCATCCCCTGCAGCTCCAGTGCCCGGCCGATCGCCACCTCCGCTTCGGGCGGGCGATCCCACACCGGCCCCGCCTGGCGCTCGATCTCCGCGCGCAGGGCGGGGGAGAAGAGGCCGCGCAGTTGCTCCAGCAGGTCGAAGCCGGTGCAGTTGATCAGGTAGTCGTGGCGCGTGCTCGTGGGGCCCCCGGCGGAGGCATAGTCGACGTACACCCCGCTGTCGCCGCTCTCGCTATCACCCGGGACCCCGCCCCTGCCGTCGCGCTCGGTGTGCGAGCCGACGTGCATCACGCGGCCGGTGAGGAAGCGGCAACGCTCGTCGTAGGCGATGCTCGCCAGCGTCCCCGGGTCGAACACGCCGCGGTCGCAATGCTTTACGAAGTCGCGGCGCGTCTGCAAATCGAGCGCGCTCCAGGCGACCTCGTCGGGGTTGGAGAAGACGCGGTTCTCCAGAAAGCTCTCGCCACGGCTGAGCGGCAGCATCGGTGTGTACACCGTCATGCGTGCCGCCGGGCGGAAGTCGCGCAGGAAGGCAACCGCGCTGAGCGCGCTCTCGCCGCCGCCGACGATCGCGATGTCGCAGCTGCGCTCCGGCGGGATGCGCGCCAGTTCGCCGCGGCGGCTGTCGCAATGGAAGATCCGCGCTGCGGCCTCGGGGTCGTGGGGGAGGGCGCGGTGGACGCCCGGGCCGGTGAGCACCAGCGCGTTGCACTCGTACCGGCGGCGGCCCACCGGCTCGGAGCTCCTGGGGGCCGCCCGATCAGGTGTCACCTCACGCTCGGACGGCGCTGGCCGGTTCCCGTCGGTGCCGGCGTGGGCGGAGGGCTCCATCACCTCCACCGTCCAGCGCCCGCCCTGCTCGGGAAGCGACACCTGCGTGACGCGCCCGCGCACGATCGTCACTCCCGCCGTCGTCTGCGCGAGCACCCAGGTGAGGTAGCGGCCGTAGTCGCGGTGCTGGACGGCCGGCGAGCCAGCGTTCACCCAGCGGGCGTACTCGCCTTTGCCGATCATGTACTGCTGCCAGGTGAACGGCATCATCGCGCGGTCGAGCTCCGCGCCGAGCGCGCCGAAGGCGTTGCTGCTCTGGTAGGGGAAGCCGACGTCCTTGATCGGCGGGATCGCCAGCGGCTCCTCGCCCGATGTCATCCCATTGCGCCCCAACCACGACGCGGCCACTTCGGTCGCCTCGACGATCGTCAGCGCCAACGGCCCCGCGCCGATCGTGTTGAGTGCGTGGACCTTCGCCGCCAGCGCCGTGGCCTTGGCGCCGGCGCCCACGACCAGCAGGTCGATTCTCCCGTCCGTGCCGTTGTGCCTGCTCATGCCGAGTGTCAACCTACGGTCTGCCGGTTGATGTCGATGTGGATCGTGACGATCATCCTGCGGCCCACCGCGCTCACGCTGCGGCGAGCGTGGGCTCGTTGGCGCTGCCCGTCCGGCGGCGCGTGACGATCACCGGCGCCTGGTCGCCCGGGGCGAATGCCACCGAGCTGCGCGTCGCTCGCTGCGACCCGCCGGCGGGGGCCGGTGCGAGCTCCACCTCTTCGAGCACGGTCTGCATCACTCGCTTCATCTCCAGCTGCGCAAACTGCGCAGCCACGCAGCGACGCACGCCGCTGCCGAACGGGATCCAGGTGTAGTTCTGAGGCGTCTTGCCGAGGAAGCGCTCGGGGGCGAAGCTGAAGGGGCGAGGGTAGATGTCCTCGCGGTGGTGCACGAGGTAGATGCACGGCGCCACGATCGTGCCGGCGGGGATCTCATAGCCGCCGAGGCGCATCGGCTCGACCAGGCCGCGCATCACCAGCGGCACCGCCGGCGCGAGGCGCAGCGTCTCTTTCACCACCGCGTCGGTGTAGGACTCCTCACCGCCGCCGAGCACCTCATCGCGCAGGCGCGCGAGCTTCTCGGGGTGGCGCAGCAGGCGCTCGAAGGCCCACGACAGCGAGGTCGCCGTGGGCCCGTCGGAGAGCAGCGTGATCAGTTCGTCGCGCAGCTCCTGCTCGGTCATCGGTGTGCCGTTCTCGTCGTATGCCTGCTCGAGCATCGAGAGGATCCCCTCATCCCGGGGATCGCCGGGCGCGGCGCGGCGGCGGCGCACCTCATCGAGCAGCGCCGCTTCCACCGGCGCGATCGTCTCGCGGAAGCGCGCGTCGCGCGACAGCCAGCGCGAGCCGAACGTGGCGAGCAGCGTCAGGCGCGAGGAGTCGTTGAGGAAATCGGTGAGGCGCTGGAGCAACGCGCGCAGGCGCTGCATCTGCTCGCCCTCGGTATGCCCGAAGGTCGCGCGCATCACCACCTCGTTGCTGACGGCCTGCATCCGCGGCCACAGCGCGAACGGCTCGCCCACCGGCCAGCGGGCGATCTCCGCGCGCGCCACCGCCACCATCATCTCGCCGTAGGCGCGCATCCGCTCGCCGTGGAAGGAGGGCAGCATGAAGCGCCGGTGGGTCATGTGCTCGGGCTCGTCCAGCAGCATTACCGAGCGCGGCCCGAGCAGCGGCCCGAGCAGCGGGTTGGCCTCCCCCGCGCCGGCGCGCACGAGCTCGGGCGCGATCGTCAGCACCCTTCCGACGTCCTCGGGGTCACTCAGAAACACCCACGGCCGTTTGCGGCGCACGCGTAGGGTGAAAATATCTCCGTAGCGCCTACGGCTACTCGCCATGAACGGCAGCGGGCGCAGCGCCCAGCCGAGCGCCTGCAGCTCGCTGGGCAGGCGCGGACCGGGGGGCAGCTGTGCACGATTGTCACTGTTTTCACGCAGGCTTCGCTTGGCGCTCATGATGTCCTCATCGCAGTTATCGGTGAATGTCTCTTACTTCGAGTTGCCTGCCGATGTCTCTCACTTCACTATTTTGCGTTGCACACTTCGGTTCGGGGGCTCCAGGCGATCGTCACACTCTTTGCGCTGCCGACTCGCTTGATCATCGCGCCGAGGTTATGGTATCCATAAGCTCAACATAGCGGACTCGATCGAGAACGCGATCAAAGGCAATCTGCGGGAAAAACCCGCCGGGCGCACTGCCCGGCCAGGGCACCAGTACCTTAATCGGTGAAAGGAGCGGCCTTAAACGCCGCTGATCCGGGTTCGAGCCCCGGCTGGTGCATCGATGACAGCTAACCTTTTTGACTACTTCGAGGAGGCCGCCGACGGCGCGCCGGCGCGGTGGGCCGCCCGCGCGCCGCGGCGCCCGCACGAGAACTTCGACATCAAGCTCACCCCGCGCCTGCCCGCCTGGCGGGAGGATCCCGAGTCGCTCGCGGTGCTCGAGCGGATCGAGGGCGAGCCGTGGGTGAAGCAGGTGCGGCGTGAGGGCGAGTGCGTGCAGCTGCGGCTCGACGATAGCTGGATAGAAACAATCGGGGCCAGTTTGGAGGCCGGTGCCTCCACCGGGGCGGCGCTCGCCGACCTCGCGCACGGGGAGCGCTTCTCGGTGCAGTTCTGGGACGCCAACGCGACCAAGGCGCTGCACATCGGGCACCTGCGCAACCTCGCGATCGGCAACGCCGTCGCCGCCGCGCTCGCCCAGGCGGGCGGGCAGGTCGAGCGGCGCTCGCTGATCTCCGACGCCGGGCGCTCGATGGGCGAGGCGATGGCGGGTGTGATGAACAGCGGCCGCCACGCCCACTCCTGGCCGGACGGCGACGAGAAGAGCGATCACTTCGTGGGCGTCTGCTACGCCGACTACGTCGCCGCCAACGGCTCGTTCAGCGGCGCTGAGATCGAGTACCCCGAAGACTCGCTCACGCGCGAGCTGGCGCTGCGCGACGACGCCGCCGACGAGCTGCTGCGGCGCGTGATGAGCGGTGAACTGGAGGCGCTGCAGCTCTGGTACAAGACGCGCGCCTGGGTGATCGCCGGCCAGCGCAAGACGCTCGCGCGGCTGGGGGTGGCCTTCGACCGGGTGTTCTTCGAGTCCGACTTCCTCGCCGACGCCGCCAAGCTCACCGCCGCCGGACTAAGCGACGGGCGTTTGCGCCGGCGCGAGGACGGCGTGGTGATCTACGCGACCGGCCTCGAGGACTTCGAGGAGTTCCCTTTGGTGCGTGCCGACGGGGTGCCGACGCAGCACATGCGTTCGCTGGCCTACTGGATGGCGGCGCCCGAACTCGAGGGGATGACCTCGATGCAGGTGTGCGGCACCGAGTGGGTCTCGCACGTCACCTGCCGGCGCAAGTTGATGGGCGAGCTGCTGCCGGGGGGCAATGGCAGCGCAGGCGCAGAGAGCGGAGCGTGGTCGGGAGCCGGTCCGCGCATGGAAGGTGCACAGAACGGGGGAAGCGGGCCCCACGGGCAGGCGCAGATGCACCCGACGCTCGACATCTTCAACGGGATGGTGTCCCGCCAGAAGCGCGCGCTCGCCTCCAGCGAGGGGGCGCTGCTGATCGACGACCTGATCGAGGCGCTCGACAAGCAGATCGACGCGTCGCCCGCCGGTCGCGCGGTGCGCCACCGGCACCCCTTCCCCGAACGTCTCGCCTCGGAGATCGCGCTCGGGTACTTCGTCTCCTACCCGGTGGCGCCGCCGATCGACTTCGAGCCCTTGCAGCTGCTGGACGACGGCGAGAGCCTCGGGTGGGACATCGTGCGCGCGCGGGCCCACCACAGCGGCGTTCCCACCAACGGCGCTCGACCGAAGCCGGGCGACACTCGCCTCCGGCGAGCATCCCCGTTTCGGCCAGCGGACGATCCCGACTACCGCTTCGCGGTGGTGCAGGCCGAGCTCTACCGGCGCTACCTGCGCCTCGCGGTGCAGCGCTACGACGTGGGCCCGCTGGCGCTCTACCTCAAGCACCTCGCGCGCTGGTACATGGAGCGCCCGCGCGGCGAACACGTCGAGCGGGTGGTGCAGACGCTGCTCGACCGCGGCGCGCGGGGGTTGGGGTTGGAGGCGGTGCGATGAGCCTCCGGCGGCGTCTCGTCGCCCCTGGCGGCGTCCTCGATCGCTCATGTACCGAAGCCGGGAGACACTCGCTGCGCTCGCATCCCCGTTTCGGCCAGCACATTTCGCTCACTGCGTCCTTGCCAGGAACGACGATCCATCCGCCGGAGGGGCGTTTAACACGGATACCTTCGTGGCCGGGCAGGAGGCCCGGCCCCCGGGCGGCTGTTGTGGCGACCACGCGCGCGGACGATCCCTCATGAGCACGCTGCTGGTCGACAACTACGACTCTTACACCTACAACGTCTTTCACCTCCTCGCCTCCGTCAGTGGCGAGGAGCCGATCGTGATTCACAACGACATGGTCTCCTGGCGGGCGCTCTCCCGCTGGGATTTCGATGCGATCGTGCTCTCGCCCGGCCCCGGGCACCCGGGGCGCTGGCACGACTTCGGGGTGTGCGCGGACATTTTGCGCTCCAGTGAGAGCCCGGTGCTCGGCATCTGCCTCGGCCATCAGGGGCTTGGGCGCGCGCTCAGCGGCCTCGTTGGGAGCGCGCCGTGTGCGATGCACGGCCGTCTCAGCCAGGTTCACCATCTCGGCGCTGGCCTGTTCGAGGGGCTCCCGCAGGATTTTTCCGTCGTGCGCTACCACTCGCTCGCCGTGACCGGGCCGATCGGCCCCGAGGGTCGTGTCACCGCCTGGACCGACGACGGCGTGGTGATGGGAATCGAGCATCGCAGCCGGCCGCTGTGGGGGGTGCAGTTTCACCCCGAGTCGATCGCCACCGAGTATGGGCGGGCGGTGGTCGAGAACTTCTACTCACTCGCCCGCGCCCACCGTCCAGCGCGCGCCTTTTCCACCATGCACACCCCCACCGTGCCGCGCACCCGCTCGCGGCCCGCCCGCCCCCCGCGCGCGAGTGGCGCCGAGGGGTTGCAGCCGAGCGTGCGCACCGTCACCGGCGCCGCCCCCACCGAGCCGCTGTTCGAAGCGCTGTTCGGCGACTGCGCCCACGCGTTCTGGCTGGACTCCGCCGACGCGCCTTCGCGCCTGGCGCAGTGCTCCTACCTCGGCACCTCCGCCGGCCCCGAGCGCTGCGTGCTGGAGTACGACGTGCACGAGGGCCTCCTCACCCGCCACGACGCCGCCGGGACGTCGGTCGAGGAGGCCTCGATCTTCGACGTGCTCCACCGCGAGCTCCAGGCCCGCGCGATCGCCACTCCGGAGGGTCCGGCGCGCGGCCTGCTCAGCGGCTTCGTCGGCTACCTCGGCTACGAGTGCAAGGCCGACTGCGGCTCCCCCAACACCCACCGCTCCGACGTGCCCGATGCCGTGATGATGCTCGCCACGCGCGTGGTGGCCGTCGATCACGTGCATCGCCTCACCCATCTGATCGCGCTCTGCCGTGAAGGGGAGGGGGAGGAGGGGGGGCAGTTGTGGCTGGACGGGGCGGAGATCGCGGTACGTGAGACGCTCGCAGCACCGGGCGAGTCGGGCGCGGGGGATGGCGCCCAGGGCGGCGTTGCCGAGTCGGGTGCGACGACCGGTATGGGAACGGTGAAGCGGCCGGGTTGCCCCGGCGGCGGCGTGGCGGGCGGGCCGCACGGGCGTGGCGAGGCGGATGCGACACCCACCCTCGGCGACCCTGTGAGCTTCCGCGTTGGTCGCGGGCGTGAGCAGTACCTCGCCGACATCCTCCGCTGCCAGGCGGAGCTCGCCGCTGGGGAGTCGTATGAGGTGTGCCTCACCGACCAGATATCCACCGACGCCGCGCCGCCGCCGTTGGAGCTCTACCGCGCCCTGCGCCGCTCCAACCCGGCCCCCTTTGCCGCCTTTCTGCGGCTGGGCGGCGAGCTGGCGGTGCTGAGCTCCTCGCCGGAGCGCTTCCTGTCGGTCGACCGCGACCGCAGGGTGCAGGCGCGCCCGATCAAGGGCACTGCGCCGCGCTCCGAGGACCCCCTCCGCGACGAGGCGCTGCGCGCCGAGCTGCAGGGCGACGAGAAGACCTTCGCCGAGCACCTGATGATCGTCGACCTGCTGCGCAACGACCTCGGCCGCGTGTGCGCCCTTGACTCCGTCGCCGTTCCCGAGCTGATGATCATCGAGTCCTACCGCACGGTCCACCAGATGATCTCGACCGTCACCGGCACGCTCGAACCGGCGCGCACCCCGGTCGAGTGCGTGCGCGCCTGCTTCCCCGGCGGCTCGATGACCGGCGCGCCGAAGCTGCGCACGATGGGCATCATCGACGACATCGAGCGGGAGGCCCGCGGCGTCTACTCGGGCGCGATCGGCTACTTCGGGCTCGACGGCGTGGTCGATCTCTCGATCGTGATCCGCACCGTCGTGATGCGCCCCGGTGCCACGACGATCGGCGCGGGCGGGGCGATCGTGATGCAGTCCGACCCCGCCGAGGAGTTCGACGAGATCCTGCTCAAGGCGCGCGCTCCAATGGCCGCCGTGGCGCGTGCCGCGTGTGGCCGCGAGGGGCCGGGCGCGTTCACCGTCGAGCTCGAGCCTGTGCACGCGATGGCTTCCGCGGCATGAGTGGCTCGGGCCTCTCCGCCACGGATACGGGGGCTCCATCCCGTCCTCGGTCGGAGTCGCAGCAGTCGCCGGTCACGGACGAGGCCACCCTTTCGCTTGGGTCGGAGCGGGCACGGGCGACCTGGCACGTGCGCGCTGCCACCGGCGAGGATGTCCCCGCGGTCGCCGCCGCGGTGGGGGAGTTGTTGCGCGAGCTGGGCGGCCCCCCGCCGCCGGGGCCCGCGATGGAGGCCGCCGCGCGGGAGCTTGTCGGCGATCCACACGCCGGGGCGCTCTTCGTCGCCGATGCGGACGGCACGCGCGAGGGGCCGGGGACGGTGGGGTCCAACGGCCCGATCGTCGGCGTGCTCGCCGCCAGCTGGCAGAGCGCGATGCACGTGCCCGGTCGCTACGCGTTGATCCAGGACCTGTGGGTGCACCACTCGTGGCGCAGTGGCGGTGTCGGTGCCGGGCTGCTCGCGGCGCTGTGCGAGCTCACCCGGGAGCAGGGGCTCGCCCGCGTCGAGGTCGGTCTGCCCGGCAGGGGCTTCTCCGGCCTCGCCGCCACCGAGGCGTTTTACATCGCCAACGGCTTCACCCCGCTCGGCGCGCGGATGCGGCGGGGGCTCGTGTGAGCAGCATGGATGCGGCCGAGCTTCGCATGGCGTACGCAGAGCGTCGGATGAGCGCGCGCGCGACGCGGTGGGGTCGTCTATGAGTGAGCTGCTGATGGTCGAGCAGCGCCTCGGCCGCCACGACGATGCGCCGTGGGTCCTGGAAGGCGGGCGCCGGCTGCCCGGCCACGACGACAACCGCCGCCTGGGGGCGCTGCGGCGCGGGCTGCTGCGCCACCCCAGCGTGCATGCGATCGGCGCCGACGCGTCGTCCGAGCAGCTCGAGCTGACGTTGAGCGCGCTGCACGAGCCCTCCTATCTGCGGGCGCTGCGCGAGGTGCACTCGGACGAGCCGGTCGTGCTCCCCGAGCTGGCGCCGCCCGGCCTGCCGCTCGACATCCCGGTGCGTGCCGGTCTCGTCGCCGCTGCTCACGAGGCCGTTCGCACTGGGATCACCGCGGCCCAGCGACTCGCCGAGGGCGCGCGCTTCACCTACGCGCTCTGCCGCCCGCCCGGCCACCACGCCGGGCCGGGGTGGCTGGCCGGCTACTGCTACCTCAACACCGCCGCCGCCGCGGTGTGGACGCTGCGCGAGAGCGGGGTTTCGCCGGTGGGGGTGCTCGACCTCGACCTGCACTACCCCAACGGCACCGCCGCCATCCTCGCGCCGCTGAGCGACGTGCGCCTGCACTCGCTGCACGCGTTTCCGGCCACCAACGTGCCGGGGCTGACGGTGCGCCCCCGCAGCGCTCGCGAACACGTGGTGGAGTTCGAGAGCACTCCCGACGCCGATCTCTACCTCGACGCGGTTGCTTCCTCGATCGACGCGCTCACGGCGTCTAGTCGCGCGCTGGTCGTCTCGCTCGGCTACGACACCGTCGCCGGCGACCCACACGGCTCCTGGAGCCTCCCACCGGCGATCTTTGCGCCGATCGGTCGCCTGCTGGCAGGTTCGGGGCTGCCTGTGTGTGTTATTCAGGAGGGCGGCTATGCGCTGCACACCCTGGCGGCGTGCAGCGATGCGTTCGCCACCGGTCTGCTCGAAGATGGCGGCGGGCGTGCGCACGCTTGGCACGGTCGCGACATTGCCACGAGCGGCGCGAGAGAGCGGGCGCCCGTCGCGGGGGTGCCGACGTGAGCGGCCTCGACCCCTTCCGCCGCCGCCTCGACACCCTCGACGAGGAGATCGCGTGCTTGCTCGGCGAGCGCTTCGAGGTGTGCAGGGAGATCGCGCACTACAAGCAGGCCCACGACATCCCGATGATGCAGCCTTCGCGCGTTGCCGAGGTGCGCGCCCGTTATTTGGCGCGCGGCGCGGAGGTCAATCTCCCACCGGACTTCGTCGCCGATCTCTTTGAGCTGTTGATCGGCGCCACCTGCAGGATGGAGGGCGAGCTGATCGCCGCCTCCGATGCCGCCGCGACGCCGCCGGCCGGGGGTAGGCCATCCGCCGCGGACGACGACTCCAGAGCGCCCGCGCGAGAGCCGCAGGAGGCGTGATGCCCCGCCCGACGTTCATCACGCTCGGCCCGTCCGGCACCTGTCACGAGAACGCGCTGCTCCACTACCTCGAGTTCCAGGGCCTCTCCGAGTTCGACGTGGTTCTCGTCGAGGACCTGTTGGGGGCGATCGGCAGGGTGCGCGCGGAGCCCAGCACGTTTCTCGTGCAGTGCTCCGCGCACGTGCAGGTGCACCTCGTCACCGAGCGCTTTCACGAGGAGGTGTTCGTGGTCGACACCTTCATCTACCCCACCAAGGCGCTGTCGCTGTTGGTCCGCGCCGACGTCGCCGAGCCGCGCAGTCTCGGGATCGTCTCCGCCACGCGCGGCTACCTCGACCTCGCGCGCTTTCCCACGGTCATCGACGAGCCCTCCAAGCCGGTGGTGGCACGCCACCTGCTCGAAGGCCGCTACGACGCCGGCCTGACGCACGTCCACCACGCCGAGGAACACCCCGAGCTGCTGCGCGTGGAGGAGTACTACGGCCCCGTTGACACCACCTGGGTGGTGTACGGGCCGCGCAAGCGCTTCCGCGGAGCCGTCATCGGGCAGCGCGTCCCGTGGCTTTTCACCTCGAATGACAACCCCTCAAAGCGATTGGATGAATCGACATGGAACTCGTCCCCGATAGACACCCCCGCGGCCCCCGGCACTTCGGTGGTCGCACAACCAGGGAGCTGACACCGCGCGCGGCTCTGCTCGTCGTGCTGCTGGCGCTCGCGAGCATCGCCCTCTGCTCGTGCGGGGGCTCCTCCGCGCCGACCTACACGCTCAACGGCTCGGGCTCTCCCGACGGCAACCTCGCCAACACCCGCTTCGCCGGCGGGCCGATCGACAGCTCGACGGTGACCAAGCTGGGCGTCGCCTGGCACATGCCGCTCACCGCCAAAAGCCTGTATGGCGCCTACTCCTCCACGCCGATCGTCAGCAATGGGGTGATCTATTCGCAGGACCTCGAATCCAACGTGCAGGCGCTCGATCTGCAGACGGGAAAGGTGCTGTGGACGAAGAGCTATGAATCCGCCGACCAGGGACCCAACGGCCTTTCCGTGGGCGGCGGGCGCGTGTATGGGGCCACCGCCACCTCGGCATTCGCGCTGAACGAGAAAACCGGCGCGCAGCTGTGGTCGGTCGAACTGGTGCGCAACTCCGCCGAGGGCATCGACATGGCACCCGGCTATCACAACGGCATCGCGTACATCGCGACGGTGCCAGGTAACAACAGCAAGTTCTACGCCCCCGGTGGTGTCGGCATCCTGTGGGCGCTGGAAGCCTCCACCGGTAGGAAGTTGTGGCACTTCGACACTGCGCCGGAAAACCTGTGGGGCCACGCCAACGTCAACTCCGGCGGGGGCGTTTGGTACGCGCCGGCATTCGACGAACAGGGCTCGATCTACTTCGGCACCGGCAATCCAGCGCCGTTCCCCGGCACCGCACAATACCCGTGGGGATCCAGCCGGCCTGGCGCCGACCTCTACACCGACTCGCTGGTGAAGCTCGACGCCGCCACCGGCAAGCTGCAGTGGTACTACCAGCTGGCGCCGCACGACCTCTACGACCACGACTTGCAGGATCCGCCGATCCTGATGAGCGCCGGCGGCAAGCCGGTGGTGATCACCGCCGGCAAGGGCGGCACCGTGGTGTCGGTCGAACAGGGCACCGGCAAGCTGCTGTGGAAGCGCAACGTCGGGCAGCACAACGGCCACGAAAACGACGGCCTCTACGCGATGCGACACGAATACTCGAAGCTCCACATGCCCGAGACGGTCGAACCGGGGCTGCTGGGTGGCGTGATCGCGCCGATGGCGACCAACGGGTCGACCGTGTTCGTGCCGGTGGTCAACCTCCCCGTGCACTACACCTCGCAGACCGAAGACACCGAAGGGCCCAGCTCCACCGGTGAACTTGTGGCGATCGACGCGGCCACCGGAGCGGTGCGCTGGGTGCAGAAGCTCTCCTCGCCCGCGTTCGGCGCGGCGACCGCCGTCAACGACCTGGTGTTTCTGCCGATCGCCTCCGGCACGCTGTACGCGTTCAACGCCTCCACCGGAGAAGTCGCCTGGCAGGTGCAGCTGCCCGCCGGCTCCAACACCGGCGTGGCAGTCTCGGGCGACACGTTGATCGCCCCCGCCGGCCTGGCCTCGGCGGAAGGTCAGACCCCGGAACTGGTGGCCTACCGGCTCGGCGCCAGCGGCGGGGGGGAAGCGTCGGGGTAGCTTGGCGCAGGTCGAGTGAACACCAATGGCTCGTCGGGAGGCCGAGAGCTATCCGCGTGCATCGGTTGGCGGTCGAACGGCGCCGGGGCGGAGGCGTTGGCGGTCGAACGGGGCCGGGGCGGAGGCAGCCCACGCTAAGGTGCGGATATGGAGCAGCGAACGCTCGGAGGCACCGGCATTCACGTGAGCTCGCTCTGCCTCGGCGCGATGATGTTCGGTGCCTGGGGCGAGCCCGACCACGACGCGGCGATCCGCATCGTCCACCGGGCGCTGGACGGGGGGATCAACTTCATCGACACCGCCGATGTCTATTCGCGCGGGGAGTCCGAGGAGATCGTCGGCAAGGCGCTGGGCGGTGGGCGGCGCGAGCACGTGGTGCTTGCGACCAAGTTCCACGGCACGATGGGCGACGATCCCAACCAGGGCGGCAACTCGCGGCGCTGGATCTTCCAGGAGGTCGAGGCTTCGCTGCGGCGCCTGAAGACGGACTGGATCGACCTCTACCAGGTGCACCGCTGGGACCCGTGGACCGATCACGACGAGACGCTCGGAGCGCTCAGCGACCTGGTGGCCCAGGGCAAGGTGCGCTACATCGGCTCCTCCACGTATCCGGCCGCCCAGATCGTCAAGGCGCAGTGGGTCGCACGCGAGCGCGGGCACCAGCGCTTCGTCTGCGAGCAGCCGCCGTACTCGATCCTCGCACGCGGCATCGAGGCCGATGTGCTGCCCACCTGCCACGAATTCGGGATGGGAGTAATCCCGTGGAGCCCGCTCGCCGGCGGCTGGCTGTCGGGACGCTGGCGCAAGGGCGCCGAGGACCTGACCTCCCGGCGCTCGGCGATGATCCCGCAGCGCTACGACCTCTCGATCCCGGCCAACCAGGCCAAGCTCGAGGCCGCCGACGCGCTCGCGCAAGTGGCGGAGCAGGCGGGCATCTCGCTGATCCACATGGCGCTCGCGTTCGTCATCCGTCACCCGGCCGTGACCGCGGCGATCATCGGCCCCCGCACGATCGAGCAGCTCGAGTCCCAGCTCGGCGCGACGGAGGTGCAGCTAGACACCGCGCTGCTCGATCGCATCGACGAGATCGTGGCGCCGGGGACCACCTTGAATCCCACCGACGCCGGCTGGACCAACCCTGCGCTGGCCGCAGAGGCCCGGCGTCGGTAGGGACACCGCCCACAGCCGCAGCGGCGCTCCCAACCGTGGGAGGTCCGCGATCGGTGTTCGACAGCTCGTGGAGCGCGCGGTCGCATCGTCGTACCTTCTCTGACTGCTCGCGTGTTCTTGCGTTAGTCTTGCGGCGCGTCGGGACGGCGGCAGGTCGTTCGCAGCGCACCGCCACGGGTTACCTAAGACGATCAGGGGGGAGACGATGGGATACACGCTGAAAGTGGTGTCACCGAAGCAGCACGGGATTCGCACAATTGCGTTGGCAGTCGGCATCCTGCTGGCACTCGCGGCCTGTGGGTGCGGGTCGAGCTCATCCACGACGAGCTCGACCGGGAGTGCTCCCGTGACGACGTCCTCCACGTCGACCCCAACCCAGACAGCGAGCACGAGCGCCTCGACGAGCGCCAAGGGCGGTACGACCGCTGCCGGCACGAAGCTCGCGCCTGGCACCCCGGCCATCGTGGACTATGAGCCCGGCGGGCCGCCGAAGCCGACCTATCGTCTCCAGCTGACCGTTCTCAGCATCAAGAAGGGCTCTCAGGCCGACCTCAACGGCGTGGAACTCGAAAAGGCCGAGCAGGGAAAGACCCCCTACTACGTCTCTCTGCGGATCCAAAACATCGGCTCGGGTGATGCGGGCGCCGAAGAAAATCAGCCGGCAGCCAGCTTTCAGGCTACCGATGACCGCGGACAGCAGGGCCAGGAACTGACGGTGCTCGGCAGCTTCAGGCCGTGTCCAAACGTCATCCAGCCGAAGCACTTCACTCATGGCGTCACCTATCAGACCTGCGTCATCTACATGGTTGGAGGCAGCGGCTCGATCGTCCAGGAGGAGTGGACCGGAAACGGCGTCGACCCCTACGCGGAAAACCCAATCGTGTGGAAGGCGGGCTGAAGCGCCTGGGCTACCGCTTTGCCTTGGCCTGCGACCACTCGGCCTTGTGTGCCCGCTTTGCCGCCTGGTACTCGACGAGCGCCTGCGCCGAGTCCACATCGCCGAGCGTTGGGTGTGGTGGTACGAGACCGCGGGCGGCGGCGACGCCGAAGCGCTTGGCCAGCACCGCGCCGAGCGCCTTGATCTTCATCTCACCAAAGCCCGGCAGTGCCGCGATGTTAGCCCGCAGTGCCTCTGCGTCGGGCGGGTCGGTCCAGATGCGCGACGCGTCGCCCTCGTAGTGCGCGATCACATGCACGGCGAGGTCGTGCACACGCACAGCCATCGATCCGGGGAACCGGTGGATCGCCGGCTTCTCGCGGAACGCCGCCTCGAGGTCGGTCGCGGCGAGAGTCCTCGCGTCCAGCGAACCCACACGTTCGCGCAGAACCAGCGGACCAGCGAAGGCCTTTTGGACCGAGACCTGTTGATCCAAGCCGAACCCAATGAGCAAGGCCATCGGGTCCTGTGCGATCAGCTTGTTGGCGTCATCGGAGTCGGTGAAGTAGAGACGGTCGGGCATCCACGCGATCCTAGCTCGCAGCCGATCCCGGTCCCGGCACCCCTCTCGGCAAGGGGGAGCGTCGCGCGGCCGAGTGACCGTTTGCGTGGCAAACGCAGCGCTCAGCGCACGGGAACGAAACGCTCGTGCGCCAGCGCTCGCAGCCGTTCGATGTCCTCGCGGCGCGAGACCGAGAGCGGAACCGTGGCGGTGAGCTCGTCGAGAAGGAGCTGCGTGTCGAGCGGCCGGTGCTCCTGCAGCGCTCGCAGCAAGGCGACGATCACCACCTGCTCGAGCTCCGCGCCGCTGAACCCGTCAGCGGCCGTCACGATCTGGGCGAGGTCCAGAGGCTCCGGATCCTGCTTGCGCAGCAACAGATGGATACGCAGGATCGCCTCCCGCTCCGCTGCGTCGGGCAGGTCGACGAAGAAGATCTCGTCGAAGCGACCCTTGCGCAGCAGCTCCGGTGGTAGTGCCGAGAGATCGTTGGCCGTTGCGACCACGAACACCTCTGTGCGTTTCTCCTGCAGCCACGTGAGAAATGAGCCGAACAGGCGCCGGCTGAGCCCGCCGTCGGCCTCGCCGTCGCCGCTCGGCGCCATGCCCTTCTCGATCTCATCGATCCACAGGACGACCGGGGCCATCGACTCCGCGGTCGCCAGTGCGCGACGCAGATGCTTCTCGGACTCGCCCACGTACTTGTCGTAGAGGCCGCCTGCGTCCAGCTTCAACAACGGCAGTTGCCATTCCCGTGCGACGACCTTCGCTGCGAGCGACTTGCCGCAGCCCTGAACCCCCACCAGCATCAAGCCCTTCGGTGCCGGCAGGTTGAGCGCCGCGGCCTCCGCGCCGAAGGCCACATGGGCGCGCTGCAGCCAGCGCCGCAGGTTGGCGAAGCCGCCGAGCTCGAACCTGTTCTCGAGCGCCGGAAAGTATTCGAGCGGGCCCGCGTCGCGAATCGCCCGCGCCTTGAGGTCGACCAGGCGCCCGACGTCCTCCGCAGTCAGCTTGCCATCGTCGATCGCCACCTGCGCGACCGCCTGGCGCGCCTGCTCGAGCGTCAAGCCGCTCAGCGCCGCGGCGAACGCGTCATAGTCCGCCGCCGCGATCGAGACCTCCGCGCTGCCGTTCAGGCGCAGCGATTCGACCACCGCTTCGATTGCCACACGGTACTCATCGTGGCCGGGAAGTTGCATTTCATAGCGCACCACCTGCGCCTCCACCTCCGCCGGAAGATCCAGCGTCGCGGACACCAGCACGATCGTCGAGCGCTGCGCCGGCGCGGCAAAGCGCTCGAGCAGCTCGCGGAACGCACGCGAGGCCGCGGGGTCGGCCACGTGCGCGTCGAAGTCCTTGAGCACGTACAACCCATCGACCGCGAGCTCGCCGATCGCTGTGAGCATGCGCAGCGGGTCGGTGGTGCCATACACCACCTGCGTGCCCGGCCAGCGCACCAGGCCCTGCGTGATCGTCCATTCGAAGGTCGTCAGATTGGTCTCGGCCGCCACCGCCGCGAGCAGTGTGTCGAGACGCTCCTCCTCGGTGGTCTCGATCGCGATCGCCGGATGGCGCGAGAGGATCAGCGTTCTCAGCTCATGCGCGCCGTCCGGCTCGGCCGAATCTGCCACGGCCGGCGCCGACGGTGCTCCGAAGGCGGGCGTACTCATCTGCACCCAGCTTCGGCAGCGAATGCGCGGGGCTTGAATCGCGGCGTGGCGATGAGTCGATCACGCCACGCCGCGCTGGGGCAGGGCTGCGTCGGCCTTCCCACTTCGCCGGCGCGCGCCTTTCCTCTGCGCCAGCAGCGCCAGGCGCAGGCTGCTCACCCCGTGCCAGCTGCGCGCCACGAAACCCGCGAACAGGGCCACGTACAGGCCGCCCCAATACACGAACGGCAGCAGCACGATCGGCCGCGGCAGCGTGCCGTTACGCAGCGCGTAGAGGAGCGTGCAGAGCACGAGCATCAGCACCGCCGTCTGCGGCAGCGTCTGGTTCCAGTGCCACCGCGGGTCGCTGTACTTGCGCGTCACCTTGTAGATCGGCTTGCGGTTGGGCCCCCCGAGGATCGCCTGGAGCGAGGCCTTCATGAACACCGGCGCCAGGCCGCTCCAGATGATCCGCACCCGCCACAGTTCGCGGATCGGGTGACGCTGGCGGCGCCGGCGGTCGTTGTACGGGCGGTTGATCGCCATCAGCCACGCCTCGGTCGCCAGCACCAGCGGGACCACGTGCGCCACGAAGCCCGCTCCCGTCGCCCGGAAGGGCACGTAGCCCAGCAGCGCAAGCACGATGCAGGGGATGTACACCAGCACCGTGAACGCGTGCAGGTAGTAGCACAGGAGCTCCGCAAACTGCACCCGCTGGCGTGGCTTCAACCCCCGCAGATCACCCCAGATCATCAGCCGAACAGTGTCGATCGCCCATGTTCCCCGCTGCTTGTACACATTCGGCACATCCTCCGGCGAGTGCTGTCCCACTGCCCCGACGATTGGCAGGTAGCAGCTGTCCCAGCCCCGCCTCAACGCCTCGATGCCCGACTGCAGATCCTCCACCAGATTCCACGTTGGGAACAGCCCGATGTCCTCCAGCGCCGCTCGTCGCCACACCAGTCCCGACCCACACGGGAAGGTCGCGTTGGCGGCGTTGCGCGAGAGCATCTGCCCCCGATAGAACATCGCCTCGCGGTTGTTGAACGGGTCACCGGCGCTCACCTGCGCTTCCTTGATCGTCTGCACGTACGCCAAGCGCCTGTTGTGCTCCAGCTGTCCCACCGCCTGGCGCAGGAAGCCGTTGGAGCCCAGCTCGTCGTCGCAGTCGCGCGTCTCGATGTAGCAAATCTCCGGGTGCCGCGCGACGAGCATCGAAAATGCCGAGTTGAGATTCCCCGACTTCGCCGCCCCATCGCGCCCCGGCGCAAAGCGCGGCGGCGGAGAGTGGTAGAGCACCGGCCAGCTCTGCAGCGCCAGCGCCAGCGCCGCATCGTGGCCATCGTCGCTCACCACGATCACCATCCGCTCCCGTGGCCAGTCCTGTCTGATGATCGAGGAGATCGTCCGCAGGATCATCCCCACCGGCTCCCCGCAGCACGGCACGATGATTCCCACCTTCGGCTCATCGCCGTGGGGGAGTGGATGCGGCTCCGGCACCGCGCGCCACCAGTGGTTGGCCACGCTCAGGAAGGTCGTCAGCAGCGTGAACAGGTTGGCCGCGAAGAACGGCCACGACAGCCACGGGAGCTCGTGATTGAGAGCCCCGAAGAGCCACGGGATGTACGCGAGGGACGCCAGCAGATATGCCAACCCGGCACCCCGCACCAGCCAATGCCGGCTGATCGGCGGGTACTCGTCGCCGAACGCCCGGGCTGCCCTTGCCATCTGGCCCGGCGGCGCGATCACCACACGAGGGGGCTCACGGTGGGGGAGACCCGCGCCCGGGTCCCCCGGCGCGCGCTGGGGGTCCTCGCGACGGCGCAGGGGATGTGAGGTAATAGACACCACCTCGATATCGACCCTGCGCCGGCGGGGACTTGAGCGGCGGGGCCGGGAGCGGATCAGCGTCGCGATCGGCGCACCGTCCAGGTTATGTCCCGCCTGCTCTCGGTTCTCGCAGGAGTTGGGGGGGAGCCGGTCGAAGAGGACGCGTGTGAGGCGACGGCTCGCGGCAATCGGAATGCGCATCTCGCTCTGTGTCGCACTCCTCGCGGCGATCCTGGCTGGGGCGGGCGGAGTAAGCCAGGCGTGGGCGGCTGCGTCCTCGCCGTACTTCACCGCGCTGGCGGCCTCGGGTGCGACCGAGCTGGGAACGGAGCGTTTCGATGCGATGGCGGCGCCGCTACCTGATGGGCAGGTGTTGATCGCAGGTGGCTACAACGAAAGCAGCGGCTTTTTGCAGAGCGCCGAACTTTTCGACCCGGCCGACGACACCTTCACCGCGCTCCCCGCGGCGGGCGCCACCGAGCTGCATGCCTCCTGACTCGATGCTGTGGCCGTGCCTTTGCCGGATGGGCAGGTGTTGATTACCGGTGGCTACAGCCCAAGCAGCCCACTGTTGTCGGCGGAACTGTTCGACCCCCCCAGCGAAACCTTCGCCGAGTTGCCCGAAGCAGGCGAAACCGAGCTGCCGAGCCCCCGTGCCGGCGCGGTGGCAGCGGCGTTGCCGGATGGGCAGGTGCTGATCGCCGGTGGGATCAGCGGCTTCAGCTACCTACAGAGCGCGGAGCTGTACTACTCGGCGCCACAGGCGGCGGTGGCTGGTGGCGAATTCGGCGATCAGACGGTCGGCGAGCCATCGCCGGTCGCCGTCGTTGTTGTGAGCAACGTGGGTGCCCAGGCACTCTCGATTCGCCACCGCCTCGCTCGAAGGCGCCGACTCCGCCGACTTCGCGATCGCAGCGGACTCCTGCTCGGGGCGCAGACTCGCCTTCGGGCAGAGTTGCACGATCACGGTGCGCTTCACCCCCACCACGACCGGCGAAACGAAGGCGAGCATCGCCCTGTCTGACAACGAGCCCTCCGAGGTCGCCATCGCGCTGAGTGGAACCGGCGTTGCAGCCAACTCGGGGCCAGCGGGACCCACGGGGCCGAGCGGGCCCGCCGGACCCACGGGGCCGAATGGTCCGACTGGAGCCACAGGACCCGTCGGCCCTACCGGAGCTAACGGCCAGGCTGGGATCGACGGCACAGACGGCACCAACGGGATGGATGGCACCAACGGGACGGACGGCGCCAACGGTATGCAGGGACCCCCCGGGCAGATCGAGCTCGTCACATGCCAATCGGTCACGACGGGCAAGGGCAAGGGCAAGCGCAGGAAGACCATCCAGAAGTGCACGACCAAGCTGACGAGCTCTCCGATCAACTTCACGGCTACCGAGACGCGGGTCGCGGCGGTGCTCTCACGCGAGCACGTCGTGTACGCCACCGGCGTAGCCATCGGCACTGGCAAGCACACTCAACTGCTGCTCCGCCCGCGTCGGGGGCACCTCGGCGGGGGCAGCTACACGTTGACACTCACACACCGGCGCGAGCAACAACGCGAGACGATCGCGATCGGCTGAGCAGCACGCCGAGTGGCGTGGGCCGAACGACGAGGTCCCGGGTATTTCCGCAACACGAGCCGATCGGGGCGGGGCTGACCGAGTCATATGTGAGCAGCCCGGCGTTCCGGCACGGCCGAATACACGCCGAAGGCGGCTCGGCGGACGGGCCGAAACGGCCCATGCACTTGGTAGGACAGCGCTCAAACCCGCCTGGGCCCTGGCGACGGTGCTCGAGGCGGAGGGAGGCGCGCTGCGACGGCCTGCGGGGTTGCAGAGGTCGATCGCCGTGGAGCCGGCGTCGCGGCGGCTTGGCAACGGTGTCGTGCAGCGGGCCGTCGTCAAGGTGTTGGTGGTCCCCAGTGGTCCGATGCATGGTGCGGACGTGCATCGGGCGGTCGAGCAACGGCTCGGGTGTCCTGTCTCGAAGAACTCCGTGAGCTGGTCCCTGGCGGCTGGTGCTCGGAGCGAAGAGCCGCGATTCGAGCGCACCACGAGGGGTCATTACCAGCTCAGACGGTAGTCTCATCGATCTCGCTGTCCGGCGTGCGAGGCGCTACTGTGTGTCCATGTTGCCCTCGATCGACTTCACGATCGCCTTCGACGAGCCCGACGAGGATGGCTGGGTCGTCGCGCGTGTGCTGGAGGTCCCGGGAGCTCTCAGCCAGGGTCGCACGCGAGTGGAGGCTCGGGAGAATGTGCTCGATGCGCTGCGCACAGTGCTCACGCCGGACGATGAGCTCTCAGGGCGACGCTCGGGCGAGGGCCTGGAGCATCTTCGGTTCGTCGCCGCGGCGTGAAGCGGCGCGATCTGGAACGTCACCTGAGTGAGCACGGCTGCCGTGAGGTAGGCGGCTCAAAGCACGCCAAGTGGCGCGGGCCAAACGGCGACGTCTCGGCCCTCCCTCGGCACAAGCAGATCGGGCCGGGTTTGACGCGAGCCATATGCGAACAGCTCGGAGTTTCGGTGCCGCTGAATCCGCGCTGACGGCTGTCGGGCGGGCAGGCCGGATCGGGTGCCGATGCGCTTGGTAGGACAGCTCTCAAACCCGTCAGCGGCCCTTGAAACGGCGTTTGGGGCGAGTACAGCTGCTCGGCTGGGGCTGAGGGAGCGGCGGAGGCCGATCGCCGCGGAGCCGGCGTCGCGGCGACTGGGCAACGGGGTGGTGCAGCGGGCTGCCGTCAAGGTTCTGGCTTCGGCCCAGCGGCCGATGTGCGGGCCGGAGATCCGGGCGGCAGTGGAGGATCTTCTCGGGCACCCCGTATCCAGGGACTCGGTCAGTTCGTGCCTGGCTGCCGGTGCGCGCAGGAAGGAGCCGCTGTTCGCGAGGGTGACGAGGGGGCAATACGTGCTTGCATCGCATGGACGGGACGACAAGTGACCGCTTTAGCGCCTCGTGCCACTCTCGTCATCGATGTGGCCGTTGCTGGAGGGCCGGTCGTGTGGCTCGTTGGACGCCGACCCGAGACATATCATCACCTCCGCTATGCCCGCTACAGTACAAGATCGCCTGTTTGCCGCCTCACCGATCGACCCGGAGGGCGCGCTCGACAACAGCACTGTGTTTACTCCGAACATGCGGCTGGCCGTGCATCGCTGGTTCCGCTATTCGGCTGGCTTCTCCGCAGCGTGGGCAGAGCGCGTCATTCGCGAGCGTCAGGCCGAGGTCGGAGATGTCGTGGTCCTAGATCCCTTCGTTGGCTCGGGAACGACGCTGATCGCCAGCCAGATGGCCGGCATACCCTCCTTCGGACTGGAGTCCCACCCGTTGGTCACACGCGTTGCTGAGGCGAAGCTTGCATGGCGGGCATCTGCCGAGGATTTCGAGGAACGCACCGCGAAAGTCCTTGCGACTACGAAGCCGACGGAGTGGGCGAATCCTCCCGCGCTGCTGGCGAAGATCTATCCTGCTGAGACGCTGGGTCGGCTGCTGGGTCTCCGTCGATCTGTCGAGATCAACCAAAAAGGGGACGACGTCGATCACCTTCTCTGGCTTGCTCTGGTGGCGATTCTCCGCGTCTGCTCCCCAGCTGGCACTGCACCGTGGCAATATGTCCTGCCTAAGAAGACAAAGGCAAATGCCGCCGAGCCTCTGACGGCGTTTGAGGCACAGGCAAGGGCAATGGTCGCCGACATGCGGTACATGCCCCGCGATGTCGCGCCGGCCGCACTTTTTCACGAGGACGCACGGTCTGCGGCGTCGATTCCGGACGACACGATCGATCTCATCGTGACATCGCCGCCCTACCCGAACAACTATGACTACGCGGACGCCACACGGATCGAGATGACCTTTCTCGGCGAGATCGAGTGCTGGGGCGATCTGCAGCTAGCGGTACGTGCGCATTTGGTCCGGTCGTGCTCTCAACACATGGTTCGGTACGACCCCGAAGAGGCATTGGAGGCTCCAGAGCTCGCGCTGATCCGCGATGAGCTGCATGATGTGTATGACAGGCTGACGGCCGAGCGGGACAAGCACGGGGGCCGAAAGGCGTACAACGCAATGGTTGTGGCGTACTTTCACGACCTCGCTCGGGCCTGGCTCGCGCTTCGTCGTGTCTGTCGGCACGGATCGCGGGCGTTGTTCATCGTTGGCGACTCGGCTCCATACGCTGTTCATGTTCCTGTCGAGCGTTGGCTAGGCGAACTGGCCGTGGGCGCAGGGTTCGACAGCTGGCAGTTTGAGAAGCTTCGCGACCGCAACATCAAGTGGAAGAATCGCAAGCACCGGGTGCCGCTTCATGAGGGGCTTCTGACGGTGGACGGCTGATGGCGCAGGCTCCCGGCCACCGCCTCGGTCAGATCATAGGCGACACGCTGGAGCTCGCCGTTGGTCCACCGCTGGCCCAGTTCGCTGATCGTCATGGCCTCTACCTCGACAGCAAGGGAGAGCGCGCAGCTCGGCCGGGTAAGAAGGTCACATGGCGGGACGACCTGGGAAACACGCACGATCTTGACTATGTGCTTGAGCGTGGGGGCACCGAGACGAAGCTTGGTCTGCCGGTCGCGTTCATCGAGACTGCCTGGCGACGCTACACCAAGCACAGCAGGAACAAGGCGCAGGAGATTCAAGGAGCGATTCTTCCGCTCCTGACGACCTGGGCCCACGTCAAGCCGTTCGCGGGTGTCGTCTTGGCTGGCGTATGGACGAAAGGCTCCCTCGACCAGCTGCGCTCCAACAGATTCTCCATCCTCCACATCGACTACGACACGATCATCGAGGTTTTCCGGGCGTGGGACATCGAGGTGTTCTATGAGGAAGACACCCCGGACTGGGTCTTGCAGAACCAGATCGAGCGCTGGGAGGTACTGAGCGAAGCCGACCGCGAAGCTCTAGGCCAGGAACTCCGGGATGCGATCTCGAACGAGCTCAAGGTCTTTATGGACGATCTGAACAAGACCGTGTTGCGCCGCATCGAATGCGTTTCCATTCTGCCGCTTCACGGTCGGGTTACCGACTGCCAGACGATTGAGGCGGCGATCGAGTTCATGGAGTCGTATGATCCGAACACCAAAGCGGGCCCGATTGTCCGGTTTGAGGTGATCGTTAGGTACGACAATGGCGATCGAATCACTGCTGACTTCGGTTCGCCAGCGGACGCTATCGCTTTCTTGGGCTCATTCAGATAGAGGCTCTCTGCGGTGAGCCACCGGACCGACGATCTCCCCTGCGTGGAACCTTCCTCAACGAGGACCTGATCGCATATGTCCACCGAAGGAATGCGCCCGAGTGGACTCGAACCACCACGGAGAATAATCTCCACAAGGCCCTCAACTTTAATCAGGACGTGTAGACCCGTTGACCCGTTCAGGGGCGTCCAAAACGTCCAGATTGCGCGGTTTCCGCGACACGCTGGACGCATTGGACGGTATGGGCGTTGCCAAAGTGTTGCCACGAAGTCGAAGCAGTCTCGGCGCATCCCGCGCGCGGCGGGCGAGGGGTGACGGCCGGGTCGAGTTGTCCATCTGGGGTGGCGTGTACCGTGCCCAAAGACGGTATTCGGACTGAGAACTTGGGATCGGAGGGTGACATGAGTGGACCGGCGGATTCCATCCTGCAGGTGAAGGTAAGTCTCCTCGGGTCCTCGAAGCCGCCGGTCTGGCGGCGGCTGCTGATCTCGACCGACATCCGGCTGGACCAGCTGCACGGGATGATCCAGGCGGCGATGGGCTGGGAGGACTACCACATGCACGTATTCTCGGACGGCTCTTTCGAGTACGGGCTGGCGGATCCGGAGTTGGGACACCGGGACGAGCGCAAGGCGACGCTCGGCCGGCTGCTCAAGCGAGAGGGCGAGCGGATTCGTTACACCTATGACTTCGGCGATGACTGGGAGCACGAGATCGTTGTTGAGAAGGTGCTCGCCGCTGAGCCGGGTGTTCGCTATCCGATCTGCGTCGCCGGCAAGGGCGCCTGCCCACCCGAGGATTGCGGGGGAGTGTGGGGCTATGAGCATCTACTAGGAGCGCGGGTCAGTAAGGGTTAGGGTCGGCGCTCGCGTGAGCTGCTGGTCGCGGGCGTGGCTGAGGTCGCTGGGTGTCGGGCGGGGCTCTGGGGTGGTGGTGAGCCCCGTGTGGGTTTCA
>Ga0302325_10000459_pt1 | contig 113915 bp, 74 predicted proteins | sample Palsa_T0_2_FD_201948 | JGI IMG/M metagenome (GOLD analysis project Ga0302325, IMG submission 201948) | Peat permafrost microbial communities from Stordalen Mire near Abisko, Sweden - Palsa_T0_2 | ecosystem: Environmental > Terrestrial > Soil > Palsa > Peat permafrost | place: Sweden: Abisko...
CGCCAGCAGCGCTGAACATACTGTTTACCAAACAGGACCCTAAGCAGTTCCCCGTCGATGCGCAAGGAAAGCCAACGACCGATCAGGTCTCCACGCTCGCGGATATGGCCCTGAACCCGGCGCTGGTTCCCGACACCGTCACAATTCGCAGCTTTGCCACTCCCAACGCACAGGGAGAGAGTAAGTACATGCGTGAGCTCTACGCCCGGGAGCGCGGGGATGCTGCGGTCAAAACCGGTCAGGATATAGCCACGAAGATTAAGCCCATTAACGATCCTCAGCTCGATACGGTAACGCATTTGCCGGGATACCGTGTTGACGGCGGGGGTGGCGGGGATGCTGGCACTATGGAACTGAACATGGCAGACCGGATGCTGCAGCGGTTTGCTTTTCAGGAGACCATCCTGCAATGCATGGCGGAAGTACATGTCGATGCTCTCGTTTACCCAACAAGAAACATTCCGCCGATGAAGATCGAGCAACCGGATGAGCCCACCGTGAATGGCCGGGCGGTGAATAGCTGGTCCCTCTTCGGCCGACAGGGCTTCCCAACCATGACTGTGCCTGCGGGTTTCACAACCCATGTATATGACCGCGTGCTCGATTCCAGTTCTGCTGATGGCACGCGGCTCGTCGGTCCCGCACCGGCTAAACTGCCTGTTGGGGTCGATTTTGCGGCAAGGCCCTTCGATGAACCGCTGCTCATCAAAATTGCGTCTGCCTATACGGCGGCCACCAAGCACCGTATGCCGCCGGCTGAGTTTGGTCCGCTCCCGTAAACGGGTATGTAACTCTATTTTCCCAGATAGTCGAATTCCTTTCATCCTTCTGTGGCAGCAGCCCAAAACATTTGGCGACCAGGCCGAGAGACGATAGAACGCCTGCACGCTGAGGCTCGGCTTTGCGCTATTCCAGTCTTGCCTAGCGGCAGAGGACTGTGCAGGCCAATGAGAAGCGGCCAGTCTGGAATACCGGATCTGGGCGAAAGAGCGTAAGGGATGGATTTTCACTACATCGCCTCCGCCCATGCGTCCCTTGCACTCCCTATGGATTGATTTGCTCGTCACAACCAGCTTCTCTCGTTTAGTCGAATGGACAACCTGTTGGAACTTCACACTTAGACACCAATGTGCCTTTCTGGGAGATTCTCAAGGTTGTTGATACGGTCGAAAAACTTGCCAAGCCGTTTGATGATTTACTCCGGCGAGCCTCACTGGTTTCGCCGCGCCTATGTGCTGCGTGACGCATGACAAAGAAGTCAGGCATTTTTCGACGCGCATTTGAAGCCTGATGAGGTGAATTAACTATGGAGTCTTTATACGGATACCGGTAAACTTGGAAATAACTCGTTACAGCGAAGCCAGAGTCACCTTCCAAAGCCACATCCCTCAGGCCAACTCAACCGCAGGAAACGCCGACATGGTACTCACAACACCATAAGACATCATCTCTGGTTTCGCGCAAGACAACCATACTGATCATGAACTTCCGCTGGGTGTGTTCACTGTTTCGCTTAGGATCCTCTGCACATGGAAACGATTCTGATCATAGACGACGACGTCGGCCTCTGCATGATGCTGCGCGAGTACTTTGCGCCTCACGATGTTCGATTAACGATGCGCCATCACGGATTTGACGGCCTGGACAGCGCATGTCGAGAACGATATGACATGATCCTTCTCGACGTAATGCTCCCCGGCATGGATGGATTTGAAGTGCTCCGTCAACTTCGCCCGGTTTCTGACGTCGCTATCCTCCTGTTGACTTCGCGCGGTGACTCTCAAGACCGAATCTTCGGTCTTGAGATGGGCGCCGACGATTACGTGTCCAAGCCATTTAATCCCCGGGAGCTACTAGCGCGCATGCGTGCAATTCATCGCCGCCGAACATGCAGTCCGACACCAACCACGCCACTTCAGTCGAGCCTTGGACTATCCGTCTCGGGATTCGTGATCAATCCGACCACGCGAGCCGTCGGCTATCGCGCGCACTCGCTGGAATTGACCGATCTTGAGTTCTCACTTCTTGAGGCGCTGCTCCGATTCGCCGGCGTCGTGCTTTCGCGCGAGCATCTGTTTGCTCGGGTCTTCAATCGAGGATTCGACCCCGGGGACCGCAGCCTGGATATGCTCGTCAGCCGCCTTCGGCGCAAGCTAACCATCGCAGACAACCCGGGCGCGGCCATCAAAACGATTCGCAGTTCCGGTTATCTCTTCGCGCTAGGCGACTAAACGTAATCTGGTGCCGAGCGCCCGGCATTCTTTACTATTGGCTCTTCAAGTCTCTCTCCTCTGCATGACAATTTATCGGACGAAAAGTGAGGCGATGGAAGATAACCGGCGCGCACAATTTCAGGTGGGCTTGTCGATGTGGGGCCTGATCGTCAAGATATTTGTCTGTTATTGGATCGCTGCGGGTATTGTCTTAGCGGTCTCAGACGCCGTTCCTCATGGGCAGTTGCGTCGTCAAGAGGCGATCAGGGCCCTTTCCGCGGCCCTTCAGTTCGAGCCCCGCTCCGTGCTTGTGGCATATCAAAGCGGAGGTTGTGCGGCTGCTCTGCCGCTCATGGTAGGTGCGGTGAACCACATGTTTCTCGCTTTGCCAAACGGGAGCATCCTCTGTGGCCAGGATCCAGGCTTGAGCGTGCAGTCCTTGATTGCCGAAGCGAAAAACTCGAAGGTTCCCGTGGCAGTCAACCACAACACTTTACAGATGCTTGCAGTACCGTCAACCTCGCCCAATGGCCAGCAGTTTATCCTGCTACTCGAGTATCGTATTCCGCGGTTCCTATGGTTCTGGCCGGGGCCCACGACAATGATCGTCTCCGGTGTTGTTACGCTGTTCTTGGCATTCCTGGTCGCGGTGCCAATTCGGCGGCTCAGTTCTGCGGCGCAGCACATCGCGAATGGTCGCCTGGAGGCCCGCGTACCCGCCGGCAAGTTTCCCAAGCTGCTGGCGTCGCCCTTTGAATCGGATATCTTTCAATCCCTGATCGGCGACTTCAATCACATGGCCAGCCGACTGCAATTGCTTGTCGATGGTCAGCGCACATTTCTCCGCGACGTCTCGCATGAACTTCGCTCTCCTTTGGCCCGCCTCAGCGTTGCATTGGAACTAGCACGTGAAGGTGGTGATCACACCTTGGGGGATTCACTCAACCGCATCGAAGAGGAGGTCGCGTGCGTCGACGACCTGATCGCACAACTGCTCTCGTTGTCGCAGATGGAAAGCCTGTCGGGGAACAAACCGTTCGATACGGTGTCACTGGGGGATTTGGTGGCGAAAATGATGCCGGACATAGAGTTCGAAGCCAGTGGGCGCAAGTGCCGCGTCATCGCCAAGACGCGGCATGACTGCTTCGTGCTGGGAGATGGATTCCTGCTGCAGCGGGCTTTTGAAAATGTTGTCCGCAACGCCATTCGCTACACGCCGGAGGAGGGAACGATCGAGATTGACGTGGAAAAACTGGAGCGGGACGGATGCTGGCTGGCCTTACTTCGCATTTGCGACAGCGGTCCCGGGGTTCCCATCGACGAGTTGCAAAAAATCCTGCTGCCCTTTCACCGCGTCGACAAGTCCCGCCAACGGTCCACGGGAGGATTCGGCGTCGGACTGGCCATCGCTGACCGCGCGGTGAAACTTCACGCCGGTCAAATCGTTGCGTGGAACAAGCCGACCGGCGGCCTCATCGTCGAGATGAGTTTTCCTCTGGCCTCCGCCACCTGCTGACGTTCTTGCGTTCGTGAAGCAGGTCTTTGGCGGATAATCGCTCAGCTCCGAGCCGGCAAACAGAGCCTCCGCCGGAAAACCCCGACTTATTGTTAAACTCCCGCCCTGTCGAGTCCAGCGCTGCTCATAGCTCTCGTACTCCTTGTAGGCACAGGTCCGTGGGAGAACGGCACGAGTACCGCTCTAATTGATTAGCCTTGCTTACTGCTCTTGAGCGAGAAGCCGAGCCAGAGCGGGCGTGCCGCGCAGACTCGCAAAATCGGCATCTGTGCGCACCCGCTTTACGGTGGCAGAACCCTCATTGAAGGCCCGTTGCAGATACGAGAGAGCGCAATCGATCAATCCCGCGCGCGCGCAACTCTGCGCTTTCATATAGCTCGCCACACCCACCAACTTCCCCTCCGCTTCTTCCACCCGAGGACCGGAATAAGGGTCGAGAATGTGAGGATTCATGGCCAGCGCTTGCTTATAGGCTGCGGCACTCTTGTCGTGTTCGCCCTGCATGAGCAGATTCGTGCCCAGGTTCTTCAGAACCTGAGCGTTGTTCGGTCTGTTCTTGAGAGCCTTGCGATAATCGCGTTCGGCAGCTGAATAATCCCCGAGCAACTCCTCCACCGTACCCAGGTTGTTGAGGACGTCGGGATAGGCGGGCCGCAGCTTAAGGGACTCCTTGTAGCAGCGCATCGCATCCTTCAGGTTGTACAGCATTTGATACGAAACACCCATCTTGTTCCACACCGTAGCCGAAGGATTCGCAATCTGCGCATAAGCGCTGCGGGCGGCCTGATAGCGGCCGCTGGCTTCGAGGCCGTCGCCCGTTTGCTCAAGAGAGAACTCCAGCTCCCGTGCCGGGAGCGTCCTTGCCGTTGCAAGGTCAGCGGAAACACTCGTGCCGGAAGAGCCTCCAGCCGCTGAATCTGACGAAAAGATCCCAATCTGGGCCCGCAGTGAAACGGCTAGGGATACGGTGAGGGCAATGGCTGGAAGCCAACGGCATACAACGGAGAGGTACAAACCCTTAAATTCGCGACCAAACATAAACGTCTAATTTCCCGGCTGCAAATAATACTCCAACTGGCACAAACTGTATAAAAAATCAAGAGGTCAATGTACAATTTCTGTCACTGTCGAATGGCACCAGGCTTCAGGTTGTCGTGGGTGGATCGCACTTGCTTGAGCGCCTTGAGCGTGGCCTCGGTCGCCCAGGCCTGGGCCTCGTGATTCCCGTGTTGGGCTTTGACTTGAACTAACAGTGCGACGTCGTCAAACAGGACGACTGCATCGGCAAGCTCTTCGCCCTTCTTCTTCCCCTGTGGGTTCCTGTATGTGAAGTCGCGGAAAAACGACCTTTCGAGTAACCACTGAGTCAGTTTCTCCTGATAGTCACCAGGAGCTCCTCCTGGCTTGGGCATTTCGCTCATGCCGAAGCGGAGGCTTGTAAGCTCATCTTCCGAAAACATTTTTGACTCGCTCATGCGATCTTCTACCCCTGCCAGTGCCTTACGAGCCACCCTCAACCGTTTAGTGAGGGACGCGGAGAACTACCGCCACCCAGCCACTTTCTCTCCTGCTCAAGCGTTTGCAGCAATATCGTGAATTCATCTTTGGTGAATGGACGAACGCGAATGCCGCGAGTTCGTTTGCTTTGCATATGGCGACCTATGATCGCAGCCAAGTATTCGTCCACCCTGTTCAGGCGCTCTCTAGCCCACATTTTGACCGTGTCATGGGTCCGGGCGACCAGTTCGGGAAGTAATTCGAGGGCGCTGCTATCGCGGAACATCGAATGTTCGGCTGAAACTTCAAAACCGGTTTGTCGCAGCGCGGCGGAGAGGCGCTCCATGTGGACGTGTGCAGCTCTTAATGGGTCGGCGTCCTCGCTGTAGGTATCAGCCGGAACAATGAATTCAACGCGTGGCAAATATCGTTCGGATTCCAGTCTCGGAACGGTTGTAATGAAGCAGCTTGTATACCACGTCTGTTTCAGCATCTGTACGAAAGGATCTACCGAACCGCGAAACTCGGGAAACCCTTCGGGGCGGTCGAAGAAAGCCTCAGGCTTCCCTGACTTCCTTGCGGTAAGCGATAAATGATCTCGCGTTGAATGAGTTTGCCAAAGAATGAAATGTCCCGCGGAGCGTCCAGCAGATCCATCATCCGAGAACATGAGTTGACCAGTTCAGCCGTGGTCTCCCCGGTAGCCATTCCGCACGCCCCAGAGGACTTCTCAGTGGTATGGACTTCCTCTGTGTTCAGAATGTCCCGAACAGTCGGCATATCCAGCTTCAGGAAGAAGGCAAGGTAGGGTGCCTCTTCGCTGGCCGTAATCACCTGGCTCACGACCGGCAGTTCCAAAGACGTAAGGAGAAATCTCGATTGGCCGAAAACGATAGCTCTCGGCTGCTTATTGCAAATGGCTCCAGAAAGATCCACTAACGAGCGGTCGCAACGTGATTGGTTTTACCCGAGTCGAGATGGAAGGGTTTTGTGTACGGCTCGACCGGGAAGCCTTTCGCTCTCCAGCCCTCGAGGCCACCCTTGAGGAATTTTATCCGTAAGAATCCCATGGCGAGAGCCCGATGCAAGACTGTGCGGCTGGTCTCATCACTCGGGCAGGTACAGTAAACGACCAAATCTTTCTCTTTAGGAAGCAGCGATGGATTCTCCCGCACCTCCTGCTGGGAAAGCCTCAGCGCGCCAGGAATGATCACGGAATCTCCCAGTAAGTCGAGAGGCAGGCGAGCGTCAATGACGAGCACTTCCTGGCCTGAAGCCAACAACGCATGCAGGGCTTCCGGCGTGATGCTGTACCGCTCCATTTCACGTTCACGGCGGTCTCTCATGCGTTTGGCCAGAACGACGGCCAGCAGAACAGCAGCGCAAATGGTCGTTATCGCCAAAACCATTTCTGCTTCTCCCTGACGCTATTCAGATTCACCTGAGAGTTGAAGGGATTCATCTCGGTACCGAGTTGGGCCTTCATGCGACTCAGGCGATTGTCGTTACCCGATCGAGCTGTGCAAAGCCTTCCGTGCACGCAGTAGCCGCGATTTTGTAGCGGCGACCGTTATGCACGCTTCCTCGGCAATCTCTTTCATCGAGCCGTCCGATCGTAGACGAATCTCGAATACGCGCCGGTAAACTGTCGGCAGCTTGGAAATTGCCGACTGTAGACGGCGGCGGTTCTCATGTTGAATGTAGGATTGTTCCGGATTGGGACGTCTATCCGCAATTTCCCACTGAAAAGGCCTCGCGCTTTCGTCAATTGGTTCGTCAATCGAAACTTCTGAGCGAACCCGCCGCTTGCGAAGAATCATAAGTGCGGAATTGATACTGATTCGCGTGAGCCATGTAGCAAAGCTTGAGTTCTGATTGAAATCTCCAAAATGGATGACGGCCTTGAGGATCGACTCCTGGAATGCATCCTCGGCATCTTCTCTATTGCTTGTCTACGGCCAACATCCCATTGGACTCGCGTATCATCGGCTTATTTCGGAATGCAGTGAAGTCATTGGCGCCCGTGTCGCGTTGGGTGATTGCGTATCTTGCTTCGTCTGAGGTCATGCTCACTTCTTCCAGGAACTTCTGAATCAATTCAGGACTTAATGCCGTGGCAAGAACACTCTCAGGTCTAACCAGAGCAACCCAGGCGTTCGCTTGGAGAGCGGATCGGTCAACATTTGCACAGCGCGCGAACAGACCAAAGGCAATCGTTTGAAAATCGCTGAGTTCAATTCGTGTTATGTCTCGGAACTTAGAAGCAATGTCTACGTATTGCGGGTGAAGATTCAGGGCTGGGACATGCAGGCGATACAGCCTGTGAAATCGCGCTGTGTTTTTGACCGCGTAGATTCCCCCATACTCCTGGACGGCAACAAACTCTGCCAAGACTCTCGCGATTCGATCCCGGTCTAAGACGCCAAGGGTGAGATTGTTTCCTGCGGTCAAACCAAAGTGGAAGTGGTCGTTCGCCATGAGGCAAATTGTCCCGAAGATTCCGGGCGCATTTCTAAGCACATCAAACCCAATGGTCGAACAGTGCTGGACGGCTAACTTGGCGATGAAAAGGAGGTGTCTTCGGTGAAAGATATATTCCGGATCGTTGGTTCGTGCGCTGAAACAGTACCAGTCCGCTCTCAACCGTTCAAATGTTGATCGAACTAGCAGAGCGTAATCCGAATCAGGCGACTCATCCGGGTTCCACATTTTCAGGAGTGCGCCGATCACAAAACACAAATAGAGGATTGACTCACGCGAGAATGGGCGGAGAAGAGCGATGAGCTCTTCGATGGTGCTCTTTCGCCCGTGCATGGACTCAAAAGTCGCGTGAGTGCTCATTCTCATGGCTAAACAATAGCACTGCGGGTCGGTCCGCGTGGCCGCGGTATCAGCTTGGTCGCGACTGGTGCCGTATTGTGCGGAACGAAGGGCCGGGGCGCCACCGTACGGTCCTACGGATTTTCAGGCACCGCTCGCGAAGGTGAGAGATTTTCATGGGTACGGCTTCTCGCTTCGTGCCAAATCGCCTATGCACTCATCGAGCCAATTGATTACTTCCGAGAAGCCGACATATCGGTCCGAATCCGGTGGGGACGCCGCTCTCTCAGTCCTGGGGATCGCTGCCACTATTAAAATCACATTATGCCGCTTAATATCCCCGTCGAAAAACTCATCACCTGGAATGACAAAACCGCACAAGAATTCCACGATTTTGTCCAGACAAATCCAACGATCTTCTCGCTGCCCTCGGACATCCGCAGCAGCGAAACCATCGCCGGCACGCTCCAGCACATCGTCTACCTCGAACTCCGCTTCGCCAACCTTATCGCCGGTCTCGCCAAGACGCCGCTGGAAGACATTCCCAAGGACTCTATCGCGGCACTTCACGCGACACACACACGCGCCATTACTCTCGTCCGTCAACTCCTGGGCGACCCGGCCTTCGACTGGTCTCAGGAGCTTACCTTCGAAATCCCTAACCTCGGCCGCCTCGATGCCAGCCGCGAGACCTTCCTGGTTCATCTTACGATGCACTCTATTCGCCATTATGCACAGCTAGCCACTATCGTCCGTCAAGCTGGCTTTGAACCCAACTGGCCCATGGACTACCTTTTCACGCAAGCACACCCAGGCTAGGTACTCTCATCTGTCCGGGTTATTGAAATGGGTTAGTTGATAGGTGTGCGGTTGTCGCACATGCGCACTAATCGTCACCTGAGGATTACTGGCGATAAGCCGACTTATGAGGACTTTGCTTCTGTGCTCGCCAACCTTCGCAGAGGGTTGGGTTCAAGCCGCTTCTTCCGAGGTCGTTGCGGCGCTTCGTCGTGATGCCTCGAATGGCTATCTCTTGAAGTTGCTAGCCCAGCACCAAACGAACAGGGCTGGGCTAGCTTGCACCTTGCTTGCAAACGACGGTGCTGCCGGTTACCAGGGGATCGTCTTATTCTCCCAGCTCGTGAATGTGCCTGTCGGCCCGTCCGGCCCGAGAGCAGTGCGGTACAGGGTGTCTCCTCAGCTCTTACTCCCGCTTTCCGGCTCTTGCGAGGGCTCTTCCTTCGGGCCGGATCGGTCCGAATGCACGGGAATTCCGCTGATAAGGCCCTGATACTCTGTCAGCCGCTTGCCGAGAATGACCACGCCCTTGGACGTGATTTCATATTCGCGAATATCTTTGGCGTGATTTCCACCCCGCATCTTGATCACCACCATAATCTTGCGAAGTTGGCCATCGATGGATACATACCGCAGCCGGATGATGTCATCGGTGAGGAATGAAATTGAGTAGGTACTGAACGGAAATTCGGTGAAAGACTCATCAACTTCTACTGTACTTAGAATCGTCACGCCGATTCCGGTAAGAGCGAAGATCATCCGATAGAGTGATTCGCGAAAGTCGGCGCGGAAGCCGGGCGACAGAGCCATCTCAAAGCCCGCCAGGGAATCGATCACCAGCCGCTTGGCGCCGATCTTCTGTACAGCGTCGAGAATCGAGTGCATGGTCTCATCCACCGAGAGATCGAGGGGACGCAAATAGAGGATTGTGAGTTTCCCATCTTTCTGCGGCGATTCCAGATCCAAACCTAAACTGGTGGCCCGCTCCGCATACGCTTCCGGGCGTTCTTCAAAAACCGCCACGATTCCCGGTTCCCCGTGGCGTATGCCTTCCGCGATGAATTGGGTTGCCAGAACAGATTTCCCGGTTCCCGAGGACCCGGCTACTAGGACGCTATCGCCTTCGCGCACGCCCCCATCCAGCATCTTGTCCAACTCCGGAATACCGAAGCAAAGGCGCCGATTACTAGGCGGATTTCTCTTGCGTGCGGTCAACCCAAAGGTACGCGAGAAGGCTTGCACTCCGGCTTCGGTGATGCGGAATGTGTGCAGCCCCGGCACGGAATCCTGACCGCGTAGTTTAATGATCTGCAACTTCCGCACGATGGAATTTCGCTCCGCCGTTTGGCGCAGCCAGAAAAGACCATCGGCGACGGTAAAGATGGGATTGTCACGTAACTCCTCCTCCGCATATTCACCGATCAGGAAAGTCGTGGCTTGCCAACTGGCCAGAAAGAGGGCCAACCGTTGAATGAAGGATTGCAGGTCCATATCGCTTTGCGGCTTCCGTACCATGGTGCGAAAGGAGTCCACAACGACGACGGCGGGGTTAGCCTTTTCAACTTCTTTGGTGATTTCATCCAAGACCGCGCCCAGGTCCTTCTCCAAGACAACCTGGCTCAGGTTGATAAAGCGGATGGAGCCCGGCAGCTTGGCTGGATCGAAGAATGTGTACTGCTGCTGGTATCGCAGCATTTTTATGGCCGATTCGCCGAGGACCGTGAAGTAGAGAGCTGGACGTTCCGAGCTCGCATTGGCAAACACGAACTGGTGAGCCAGCGTCGTCTTGCCGCTTCCGGGAGCGCCCGCGATGATGTTAAACGAAAATTCGGGCAGACCCCCGCCAACAATTTCGTCGAGGCCCGGAACTCCGGTGGGCAGTTGTTTATCTTCACTCTGTCTTCGGTGCTCACGCTTTTCTCCCGTCTCGCACATTGCCGTTGTCAAAGGCCGCAGCCGGCCATACATTCAGTACCAGGTTCATCGTTAAAGCTTCGCCAAGGAACATAAGGAGCAGCCCGAGTAAGCAGGAAATGAGGATGACCCCTTCCTCCTCAATCCATTTCTCGTCAGCCTTCATGGCGGACTTTATCTCGCTTATTCCCTGCAATTTCCCATCCGCGGCCACTTGAACCGCGCCGAGACCGGGAACTTCCGACCTGGCCAGCGTCAAAGCACGGGAAGCCAGTGCATGAAAACCGGCTACTCCCACGAGTACACGAAGATTCCCGCGCAGTTTCTCGTACACGCGCAGGGTTGCGGGTTCCATTGCCTCGGAACTCACGCCGGCATTCGCTTCGTAGGCCAGAAGATGCCGGGCTAAATCTCGCGTTTTGGGGTGAATCGTCATTTTCAACCCTGTATCGTCCCACGCAGGCTATTCCGATAACCACTACACGCTTTGTGGGGGGCAGCGCGGCGAATCCATCTTTTCGCAAGCGCTCGCGATTTGGGTGTTCTCCATCTAGGTCTGCAACCCGCCACTCTGGATGGAGCGCCGGCGGAACTCAATTCATATAGCGATTCGTTTCTGGGTTAGGTGCGTCTTCTTGCGAACCGCCAGCTTTGCTTCGGATGAGCGCAAAAACGTCCAAAACCGTGGCAATACTGCGTATGTTGCCCGCAGCACTCACTAGCCCATCTTCCATCCCCGGATGTTTATCCGCCAGGGTCTCAATACGTTCACTCACACTCCTGAGCCGGTCAATCTCCAGCAGAAGCTCTTCGAATGTCGCAGCCATTGCTGCTTCTTCGGCCGCTGACTCTGCCGTGGCCGCTGTGGTCGTAGCCGACCCTGTCCCGACGTCGACTTGAAGGCGCAAATCTTCAATCAAACGCAGCGTTGTTGCCTCGCCAAGGAAGGTAAGAAATAGCCCGAGCAGTTGCGCAATCAGAATGATTCCGGCCTCGCCGTCCTCATCCACGTTCATGTTGGATTCGACTTCGCCGAGACCGCGCAAGCCCCCATTCGCCGTTACCTGCACGGCGCTGAGCCGGGGGGATTCCGACTTGGCGAGAGCCAAGGCACGGGAAGCGAGCGCCTGAAAGCCATCAATACCCACGGCTGCGCCGAGTTGTCGGCGCAGCCTCTCATACACCCGCATAGTTGCAGGTTCGGTATGACGGGGGGTCGTAGCCGCATCGGCTTCGGACGCAATGAGGCTGCGGGCCAATTCACGCGTCTTATGTGGAGGAAGCATCGGTTCCGTTCTCTCCTAACACCCTACGCCTTCGCATTGAGCATAAAGGATTTACCGCCGCGACACTCTCGTAAAGATTGCTTCTGTTGGTGAGATTCCAGACAGGATTCATCGTACTCAATGTAACGTCATCCCATCCAAAAGTACTTGAACCATCTCCGGAAAGATGAGCAAACTTGAACGGATTGCCCCGCCGCCGGAGGAACCCCATGGTGAGTTTGATTGAAGTGTGGAACCGCGCAAGGTGCAACAGGCACTTAGTCGAATGAAGAAGATCAGGCATCCTGGGGTTCAGCTCGCAGTCGATCATTCTTTACGCATCGCGCCTGCGTTGTTAACCTTGTACCAGCACGGTCGAGCATCCCTCCAGTGGTCATCCTACGAAGGCCGCAACCGCGAGTAAGCCCTCCAATGGTTAAACCTGAAAAGCCCCGATTCGATACCACCGCCTTTCTGGCGAACGCAGGCCTGGGACGAAGAATCATCCAATTGGCACCAAAGGATACCTTCTTCTCGCAGGGAGATCCCGCGGACTCGATTTTTTATCTTCAGACAGGTCGCGCAAAAGTCACAGTTGTTTCCGCCCGGGGGAAGGAAGCGACCATCACGCTCCTCGCCGCCGGTGACTTTGTGGGAGAAGAGGCGCTCGCGGCGATGCCGGGGTTGCGATTGGTCACGGCCACTGCTATTACCACCTGTGCCGCTCTCAGAATCAGCCGGGGAGAGATGATCCAGGTGATGCATGAGGAACACAGTCTCACAGACTTCTTTTTGAAGTTCCTGCTGGAGCGCAGCATGCGCGTTCAGGCCGACCTAGTCGATCAGCTTTTCAACTCCAGTGAAAAGCGCCTGGCGAGGATTCTGCTGTTGATGGCAGAATTCGGCAAGCCGGGCGAGCCGGAACAATACATTCCCAAGATCTCGCAAGAGACCTTGGCGGAGATGATTGGCGCCACCCGCTCCCGCGTCAGTTTCTTCATGAATCGATTTCGCAAGCTCGGTTTTATCGAATACAACGGGCGCATCAAGGTTCACAAGTCGCTGTTGAACGTGGTCCTGCTTGATCAGTTACCCGAGCGAAACCCCGAGAGACTTCCTTCTTCGGCCACTGCGCGAAGTCGATCGAAGCCTGCCAGACGCGCCTAACTTGGGCAGAATCGAGCAAATTGGAGTTGAATGTGGGGGACTCTGGAAGGACCAGGACTCAGGCTCGCGCAAAGCGTGCAGCAGGCTTCTGCGTGTTCGGTGCGGCCAGGGCCCTGTAGCCGTTGCGGACCGACTCCGTCAATCGTGGCTTATCCATCTCTCTTCTTACGGAGGAGATAATCTCGTTTGCAATCTTGATGCGGCTTTTCTTTTTCATAAAGTGACCTTTCTTCGAACGATGAGCAATGAATTGCCGTATTGAGTTCGGAGCCGATCTTCCTCTAGGCAATCCTGCAAATGGGATGAAGCGGCGTTTGAACGTGTTTATCCGGGAGTCGCGTTAGTTGCGCCACCGCGAATATCCCCACCCGCCGCCACCGATCAGAAAAAGTACCACTAGGACAATCAATATTGTTGACATGTTGTAACCTCACCCGCAAGAGGAAGCGGACTCGCCCTTGTAACGACTGTCCCACTTCTTCCCTACACATGATCCTAAGAGTGGCCCGGACGGTTGTCTGATCACATTGGGTCACTGTGAGACTGGCACTCAAATCTCGATTCTGAAACTTGCAACTCGCCGCCACCTTTACGAAGCCATCATCTCGAGACTGATCATTTTCGCGTTAGACAGAGCGCGCTTTTCGTCAAATCCGCAGCACCGCAGAACGGAGGTGCTATTTTGACCAACACAGAGGGCACGACCCGAATAGGATGGGTTTTACATTGGCGGTCGCGTCCCTTTCGGAGTGACTGCACACGGCATCCCGATCGGGCCTTTGCAGTTTGACCGATTGGAAGCTGCCCCGGCCGCCAAATGTACATCTCGAGTTCAGGGGAATGTCGGAAAGGCGACCAAAGAGGCCCAAATGGCAGATCACACATCCACGCTGATGCGTCGAGAAGAAGTTGCGGAAGATACATTGGCATTTCATTTCGAGAAGCCATTCGGATTCAATTTCAGGGCGGGCCAGTTCGCCGATGTGACACTCACAGACCCACTGGAAACTGACCCTGAAGGAAACACTCGCACATTTTCCATCGCGAGCCCTCCCTTTGCAGACGAGTTAGTATTCACTACACGGATGCGTGACACCGCTTTCAAGCGCTCGCTGAAGAGATTGTCATTAGCCGCGAAAGTGAAGATAAGCCCAGCCGCAGGCGCCTTCACCTTACACAAGAACCTGGCAAAGCCAGCCATATTCCTTGCAGGCGGAATTGGGATCACACCGTTTCTTAGCATGGTGCGACAGGCCGACCGGGACGGGTTGTCGCAAAAGTTATACCTGTTCTATTCCAATCGGAGGCCCGAAGACGCAGCTTTCCTGGACACTCTTAAGGTTTTGGAGACGACAAATCCCAATTTCCGCTTGATCTGCACCATGACCGAAATGTCGAAATCCAAGAAAGAATGGACCGGCGAGACGGCTCTGATAGACAAGAAGATGTTGTGCAGGCATTTGGGCAACCTTCAAGGACCCATCTACTACATTGCCGGGCCGCCCGCTTTGGTGACGGCCATGCGCGAGACGCTTGTTAGTGCCGGGGCCGAAGGGAACGACATTCGAACAGATGAGTTTGTTGGCTACTGAGATATCGACGTGTGCCTCGCCAAAATGCGAAAGATGGCCGTCACTTACAACCGTATTCGAAACCGACAAATCCCTCTTTGCCTCAGATGGCAACCGGCGGCCTAAGCATCCTATTGGCGATCTATACAGCAAACATGGCTACTCCCGCGACGAACATCGCTGCTGTGGTAAAGGCTACGACGATCCAACCCAGGCGGGAACCGGGTTGACCCTGCATGAGTTTTTTGTCTGAAGCAACCACCAGGATTGCGATGAGAAGAAACGGAGCCAACAAACCGTTGATAACCGCCGTCCAATAAAGCGCCTTCACGGGGTTGATGCCGACGAAGTCGAGTCCCACTCCCATCCCGGTTGAAAGCAGAATGAGGAAATAAAACGCACGGGCCTGCTTCATCTTCTTGTTCAGGCCCTGATGCCATCCAAACATCTCTGCGAAGGCATATGCCGCAGATCCCGCGAGCGTGGGGATAGCAAGAAATCCCACACCGACAATGCCGGCCGTAAACAGGACAGCGGCAAAGTTTCCAGCCAGAGGGAGAAGGGCTTCGGCAGCCTGGCGGGTGGTCTCGATGTGGGTGAGGCCGTGGCGATTGAGAGTGATGGCGATTGTGAGGATGATGAAAAACATGACCATATTCGAGAAAAACGCGCCAACGCCCACATCCACGTTCCTCAGGTCAAGTTCCTTTACTGTCGCCCCTCTCCGTAGAGCAAGCGTGCTCTGGCCAGCATTCTTTTCCTCTTCGACCTCTTGACTCGTCTGCCAAAAGAACAGATACGGACTGATCGTTGTGCCTAAAATCGCCAACAACATCGACCATTCATCTCTATTGTGCGGCATTGATGGCACCAGGGTAGCGCGCGCCACCTGTCCCCAATCGGCCCCCACCACAAATGCGGTCAACGGATATGCGAAGAGCGCAAGTACCAGCCACTTAAGCACATGTGCTATTTGGCGATATTGAAGCCGGACCGTTGCCCACGAAATCAGAAGTGCGAACGCCACAACACATAGTCGCGCATTGATCCCCAACAGCATCTCTGCCGCATCCGCCATTCCGGCCAGGTCTGCTCCGATGTTTTCGGCATCCCCGTAACCCAACAGGCGTTCCGCTCCGCGATTCCAGCTGTTCACTTTCCCGGTTGGATCCATCGTGAAAGCGCATAATCCTGCACTCCCTCGACCAGCAAGCGGAAGCGTCCATTTGTCTCCGCCAATTTTCCCTCAAGGATCGCGCCGTAGCGCTGCCGGAGAAACGCGTGGCCTAGTGCGCAAAGCAAGTCGCCAGATGACTGGAGAATCGCTCCACCCACAGGATGTTGCTTCCTCGCCACCTCCCAAAGTTGCTGCGCCGGAACGCCAAAGTCCTTTGCGACGCGTCGCACCGATAGTGGTTCCGGATATCGGTCGAACACCTGCCCCGCAATGATCGCCCCTAAATGCTGCCTGCCTAATGAGAGCGGAACTGCGACATGAGTAAGGCCAGCTTGATCGCGCACCTTCACGGCTCCGCCTGTTTGCAATGCTTCGGCAACCGCATTACAAAGCGGACTGATCGATATGCAGAATGGACATCCGGGACCCCAATCGCGTATGCCAGCCTGAACCAGGATCCAGACCGGCTGCGCATTGTGACATTTTCCCAATAAGCGGCCTTCTGAGTCAGTTAACGCGACTACGACTCTCATAGTGCGGGCAAAAGTCGACAGGATTCCTCCCCAAGCGTCGAGGTCGAGCAAATCGGCCTGCAATCTGGGCGACAGTTCCATACTGACGTTCTCATCTATCTGACCAATATCATCGATGGAGGATATCGGAACTGGCAGAGACTCATGCACGCTTGCGGCAACTCCTTCGGACGCTTCCAATGTCATTGTTTGTCCCCCGCTGCGGTGGCGCCGTTGATTCTCTTTTCTTACGTATTCGAAGCTTGTCTTAAGCGATCGGCAACCGGATGCTGAACGTGGAGCCGCCCGGCTGTCGAGACTGTAGGCTGATTTTACCTCCATGTGCCTCGACTGCCCATTTGGCGATTGCCAATCCAAGACCGGCTCCCCCTGCATCGCGCGTGCGCCCTTCATCCACTCTGTAGAAGCGGTCGAAGACGCGCTCCATTTTGTCTACCGGTATTCCGGCGCCCTCATCCTCAATGGAAAGTTCCACAATCCCCGGCGCAACTTCCGACCCAGGCCCCGGCTGATTGCCGGCTCCTCTCGCCCCATGCAAAGAGAGACGGATCGCACTGCCTGCCGGCGAATATTTCACCGCATTGTCAACCAAATTAATGACCGCCATGCGCAAAAAGCTGCGGTCAGCCCAAACCGAGATTTCACGATCTCCTGAGACCGTGATCGTCTGCTTCTTGTCTTCGGCAAGAACTCCTACAACGCCAACCGATTCCTGAACCAGATCCATCAAGGGGAAGGTCGTTCGCTGCAGTTCGATGGCGCCGGAATCGGCATGAGCGATTGTCAGCAGCGTGTCAATCATTGCGGTGAGGCGCGCAACCTCCTCCAACATGCTGCCGATGATGTCTCGATACTTTTCAGTGGAGTGGTCCTCCTGAAGTCCCACTTCTCCCACGCTGCGCATCGCGGCTAATGGCGTGCGCAGTTCGTGAGAGACATCGGAAGTAAAGTGCTGGAGTTTTTCGAATGATTCCTCCAACCGCGCAAGTAATCCATTAAGAACGCGCGCCATGTGCCCGAGCTCATCTCGAGGGTTGTCGACGGGAATCCGCTCATCCAGCCGGTGCGCTGTGATTCGCTCTGTCTGCCGCGCCATCTGTTCAAGCGGATTGAGCGCCTTGCCAGCGACGCGGTAGCTGGCGAAGCCGGCTGCGATGAGGGCAAGCGGCATTGCGAGGAGCAGGACGCCAAGAAATTCGAGTTGGAGCCGCTGCAATGGTTCAGTGCTGTAGGCGAGCCGGATCAGAAGCGGCTGTTGCTGAAACACATGAACGTGGCTGATCGCGAGAACTGGAGTTCCATCCGCAAGACGCGCCCTCTTCGCTATGTAGCCAACATCGCCTTCGTGGGAAGTTGGCGTTCCTCCCAGATCCATTCCGTGCAAGCGCTCATTCCGGAAGAGCACTTGGCCATCCGGCGACAGCACTTCCATGTAACGGTCAAGCAGGAGCCGGGATTGAGGATGGCTGTGGTAATCCTCGTGCAACAAAAGGCGGCCATCGGCAGTGAAATAGAGAAGCCCCTCCACCGTTTCCAGATCCTCTATCTCGGCATGGTGGAGTTGCTCGCTCAGCTGCCAATATTGAAGGAGACATGCGCCGCCGATATAGATTGCGAGCACGATGCCGAAAATTCCGACGCACCACAGCGTGAGCCGTCCCCGAATATATGTAGGGCGAAGGCGCACTATTGTCCCTCCGCCTTGCGAAGAACAAAGCCCAGGCCGCGAACGGTGTGCAACAGCTTCACATGGAACGGATCGTCAATCTTTTTTCGGATGCGCGCGATATGGACATCGATGACGTTGTCTAGCGATGTGTACCGGACTGTCGTTTTCCACACATCGCGAGCGACCATTTCCCGCGATACCACCGAACCGTGGTTGAGAAGCAGATATTCCAGCAGATCAAATTCGCGAGCCGTCAGATCGAGCGTGGCGCTCCCGCGGGTCGCCACGCGCCCGCTCACATCCATTCGCAGGTCCGCGAGCTGCAGAACAGAAGTTGACATTGAGTGCGCGCGCCGATGCAACGCCCGGACCCGCGCGAGAAGTTCTGGAAAAGCGAATGGTTTCACCAGATAATCGTCGGCGCCGGCATCGAGGCCGCGCACGCGGTCATCTACCGATCCCCGTGAAGTGAGAATCAGGACCGGTGTCCGATAACCGCTGCGGCGAATCTCGCGAAGGGTCTCAAGACCGCCCTGGCGCGGCAGCATCACATCCAGCAAGACCAGGTCAAAGGCAGCGTTGCGCAGCTGCCTGATTCCGTTTTCGCCGGAATCGGCGAGCGCCACTTCGTATCCGTTGCCTTCCAGCCCTTCAGCGATTGCTCCGGCCAGCTTGCGCTCATCTTCAATGACGAGGATTCGCAAGGTACTTTCGGATCGCTCATTGTCTCCAGCGCTCATTCGTCAAACTTTACCGCAGCAATCGCCATGCGAGCACGGTAACAGCAACACTTCAGGCAAACTTCAGAATTTCTTAAGGTTGCTCCGTGTTTTGATCGGGGATGTCGACGCACGAGCTTCGCAGAGGAAATTTTGAGATGCAAAAGAGATTTCGCTTAAGGGTTGGAACGCTGACTTTTGGGGTGTTGAATCTAGCCTTGTGTGCCGGAGCGGCAAATGTGGCGGCGCCCTTTCAGGCTTTGCCGCAGTCCACTGCCATACCGGTCCGCTTCGTCAGCACCGTGGACGCAAAGAATGCCAAGGCCGGAGAGATAGTGACTGCGAAAACCATGCAAGTCATTCTCCTTCCCGGAGGCGGAACAATTGCAAAAGGAACCGTCCTTGTGGGCCACGTGACAGCCGCGCAGGCTTTTCAATTCGATGCCACGCCTTACGCACATCAGAAGCCTTCGAATATTGCCATTCATTTTGACAAACTGCAGAACGGCGACATTGTGATTCCGGTCAATCTCTCGGTTCGTGCTCTGGCGAGTACCATCGATTCCCGCGAAGCAACTTATCCCCACAGTCAGGACGATACCGATCACGTTGGAACCATCAAACTCATCGGTGGAACCGAGTTCTCGCCGCTCGACAGGATGATCCAGTCAGGTGATGGCGATGCGATCGGTTACAACCGCAAGAACGGTGTATTCGCCAAGTTGATTCCAGCGGAATACGCCGGATCGGGAGCAACGCTCCATTGTGATGGAACCAACGCCGAGCAATCTGTTGCGATTTTCTCGCCTAACGCGTGCGGCGTATATGGTTTTGCCGGAGACTACATGTCGAATGGCGGCCAAGATGGCAGTGGGACATTCACACTTGAGGCGCGCGGACGCTCGGTAAAGCTCTATGCGGGGAGCACAGCTCTTCTCGAGGTAAATGAGACAAAGTAAATCGCTCCACGGCAACTTGCCGCGAAGGAATGCTGGATGCTGACGGTTGGACCGGCCCAAAGGGTCGTGATTCATCTGAATGAAGATGCCGCTGCAACGGGCGACTATCTCCACCTGGAGATTGTCTCCTTCCTCTTTGCCGCAGGAGTCTCCGGCGCAACCGTTCTGCGCGGGCACTCGGGATTTGGATCGCATCATCGCATTCATACGGAGGGCGACCCCGGCAGTAGCGGCGAGCACCTCCCCATTCGTGTCGAGTTTCTCGAATCGAGGCAAACGGTCGATTCCCTGATGCCAAAACTCATCAAGATGGTCACGGACGGAATCATCGAAGTCCAGGGCACGAACATCGCTCACATTGCGCAGCCAAGCGGAAATCACCCGGAAAAGGACAAGAACGGATGAAGTCGTTCCTGCCTGGAATAGCGATGTGCTTTTTCGCGTCTATGAGCAACCAACTTGCGGCGGACGCGCAATCCGCAACAGCAAAGGCGCCGGCCTCGGAGGTTGTTCCGCTGGCGCAGTTGGAAAAAGCTCCTCAAAATGACCCTGGAAATGGACCCGGAGTAGTTTCCCCGACCACGCAAACTCATCCTCCCGCGCTTACTCTGGCAGATGCCGAGGCGCGGGCGCTGAAGAATCAGCCGGGACTACTTGCCGAACAATTTCGCGAACAGGAAGCCAACAAGAGAATCGGCGAGTCCAGGGCATACTATTTTCCGCAGGCTTTCGGAAGTCTGACTGCTGTTCAGGCCAACGGCGACAGCGCGGTGGCTGCCGGAGCGCTGACTACTTCGAGCATCTCCACACGCGCAGCAGGCGGAGGATCCCTGGTGCAGATGATCACCGACTTTGGACGTACCGCAAACCTGGTGAAATCTGCGCGCCTTGAGGCTGGGGCGGCAGCGCAGGATGAAGCGAGCACGAGCCAGTCGATCCTGATGCAAGTTGAGGGAGCGTATTTCGCCGCGCAGGCCGCGGAAAGCGTGAGAAGGACGGCGCAGGCGGTTCTGGATTTCAGAAGAGTGACTTTGAGACAACTCTCCGCGTTAGCGCAAAGTCAATTGCGGTCAACACTCGATGTGCAGTTCGCGGAAGTGATGGTTTCAGAGGCGGAACTGGCCAATGTCCGCGCGGAGAGCGACCTACGGAAGGCGCAGGCGCAGCTTGCCGCGGCGATGGGTGAGGAAGGCGATGGCGACTACTCACTCAATGACGTTCCGCTGCCGGCTGCTCCGGATGCAGATCCGGCCGGATACATCAGCGAGGCGATCGCGGACCGGCCGGATCTGAAAGCGCTGAAGCTGCGCAGCGAATCGGCGGTGCACGAAGCGCGCGCGGAAAGAGATCTCAATCTCCCCACGGTCAATGCACTCGCCGGGGGTGGAGAGGTTCCCATTCACGACCCGACTCTCCATCGGGATTACGGAGCAGTTGGCGTGAATGTGAGCGTGCCAATCTTTAACGGCGGTTTGTACTCGGCTCGCTCCGCCGTGGCCAAGCTGGAGGCAAGGGCGGAAGACAAAGATGCCTCGCTCCGCGAAGTTGAGATTGTGCGCGATGTGCGCATGACCTGGGCCGATGCGCGCGACGCATATCTTCAAATTGCAGTGACGCAGCGGTTGATTGACGAGGCAAACGTGGCCATGCGCCTGGCGAAAGCCCGGTATGACGCAGGGCTCGGCAGCATCGTGGAACTCAATCAGGCTGAGCTGAACCAGACATCTGCATTGATTACCGCCGCAAGCGCACGGTTCGATTACCTGCGCGCGGTGACGGCATTTCAATTCGCCATGGGCAATCTGCATTGAACCTTGGAGAGGATCGCGTGGCAATCATTACAAAGGAAACACTCTGGCTGATTGTGCTTCTGGCCGCTGCAGGAGCGCTCAGCGGATGCACAAAAACCACAAGCGCGGCGCCTCCGGAGGTTCCGGTGGTTCCGGCCGGCCGCGCCGTGCGCATGGATATGCGCAACGATGTGACGTTGACGGCGGAGCTGGAGCCTTTTTATGAAGTTGATGTGATGGCCAAGGAAGCTGGATATATACGCCACATGCTTGTGGACATTGGCGACCACGTGAAGACCGGCCAGCTGATTTGTGTTCTCGAGATTCCTGAGCTCAAGGATGACCTGCAGCGCGCGAAGGCCGATGTGGTAACGGCATCTGCGGAGCAATCGGCAGCAGAGCAGGAGCATAAAAGAGCCGTGGCTGCCGAGTCGATCGCGCACGTTTCCTATACGCGCATTCTCGACGTTTCAAAGAAAGAACCCGGGCTGGTGCCATTGCAAGAGGTCGACGTGGCTCACTCGCGCGATCTTGAGGCGGAAGCGCAAGTGGCCTCGGCGGAACAGAATGTGCAAGCGGCAATCAGCCGGCTGCAGGCCGCGAAGGCTGCCCTCGACCACGAAAACGCGCTCTTTGAATACGCCAGGATTATTTCGCCGCTGAATGGCGTAGTGACTCAACGCTACGCAAGTGACGGCGCCATGATTCAAGCAGGAACCGCGTCGGATACGCAGGCGATGCCAGTGGTACACGTCGCAGAGGATGATGTGCTTCGCCTCATGCTGCCCGTCCCTCAGGAGTACGTCGGCATCATTCATGATGGCGAGCCTGTCACTATCACGGTTCCGGCATTGCACCGTTCTCTCCCCGGCAAAGTCACGCGTTTTGCTGACCGCGTGCAGTCTTCCACGCGCACCATGACGGCAGAAGTCGATTTGAAGAACGCAAAGCTCGATCTGATTCCCGGCATGTACGCTCAGGTGCAATTGGACCTGGCGGATTCGCCAAACGCGGTAGCCGTCCCTCTCGGCGCGATCGATAGTCCAGGCAGCGCAGCCAAGATCTTTGTCGTCGATTCATCCGGCGTGGTTCGTGTACGGACTGTCAGCACCGGAATCCAGACTGCGCAATTTATTCAGGTTGTGTCTGGAATCCAGCCGGGCGATGGAGTCATTCTAGGAAGCCACACAAGCCTTCAGGACGGCGAAAAAGTGCAACCGCGCTTCGAGTAATCAAGAATCGCGCAGACTGCCACCAAGGATCCTTCCCATGTCTCGCTTTGCAATTCGCACGCCATACCTCATTATCGTTTCCTGCCTGATTATTTTGGTTCTTGGCGTGAGCAGCGTCGCGCGGATGCCGGTGGATATGTTTCCGTCGATGAACGTTCCGGTGGTGATCGTCGCTACGTTTTATTCGGGAATGCCTCCTGAGCAGGTGGAAGGCAATATCACCTATCACCTTGAACGCTTCTTCACCCTCGCCAGCGGCATTGATCACATTGAGTCGCGTTCACTCAATGGCGTCAGCATCATTCGCGTCTATTTTCAGCCGGACACAAATGCGGACACCGACGCCGCGACGATTGCGAATCTCGCCGTCTCCGACATGAAAGACCTGCCGCCGGGAACCTTTCCGCCGGTTGTGCTCAAGTCGGACGCTTCGAGCCTTCCCGTTTGCCTGGTGACGATGAACGGTGAAGGGATGAGCGATGGGGCCTTGAAGGACATCGCGCAGAACTTTGTGCGAAATCAGCTGGCAGGCGTGCCGGGAGCCTCAATTCCGCAGCCGTTCGGCGGGCCCTGGCGGCAGATTCAGTTCTACGTCGACCCCTACAAGCTGGAAGCGCGGCAATTGAGTCCGATGGACATCGTTCGAGCACTGGGTCAGTCGAATCTCGTTCTGCCGGCGGGCGACGTGAAGATCGGCAATCTCGATTACGACATCTACTCCAACGCTCAGTTCAATCTGAACGACGCCGCTCAGTATCCGGTCAAGATGAACGGGGAAAATCCGGTTTTGATGTCCGACGTTGGACAGCTTAAGGATGCACATGCTCTTCAATACAACGTCGTGCATGTAGACGGGCAGCGGTCGGTTTATCTGCCGGTGTTGAAGCAGGGCGGTAACTCGAACACCATTACTGTTGTGGACGGTGTGCGCACGATGTTGAAGCATCTGGTCGATGTTCCGTTGGCCATGCGTACCACGGTTGTCTTCGATCAATCCAGGTTCGTGAAGACGGCCATCGAAACGCTGCTGCATGAGGGCGGCATTGGACTGTTCCTCACGTGCCTGATGATCCTTGTTTTTCTCGGCAGCATGCGCGCCACGGTCGCCGTATTTTTCTCAATCCCGCTGTCGGTGCTGGCCACGTTCATCGTTCTGCAGATGAGCGGGTCGTCAATCAACAGCATGGTGCTCGGCGGATTGGCGCTGGCGCTGTCCCGGCTCATCGACAACTCGGTCGTGGTTCTCGAAAATATTTACCGCCATCTCGAGATGGGCGAGTCCCAACACGTTGCCGCGGAAAATGGAGGTCGTGAAGTTGCGCTTCCGGTACTGGCATCCACGCTGACCACCGCTGTCGTGTTCTTTCCCGTCACTCTGCTCGAGGGCGTCAGTAAATTCCTCTTCTCGGCGATGGCACTTGCGGTGGTTATTTCGCTGGCCGCATCATTCATCGTTGCCATGACGGTAGTGCCGTTGTTCTGTTCGCGCTACCTGAAGATCGACAACCCCGAGCACCTGTCCGAAGTGGACTCCGCGGAGGCGCGCACCCTGAGTGGGACCCAGCCGGGATGGGCATCGCGGTTCAACAATGCATTCAATGCCCGGTTTCAAAAGATGCTGGCCTGGTACGAGACGCTGGTCAAGCGAGTCTTGGTACGCCCGGTCGCCGTTCTGGTCGCATTTGGAATCGTGTTTGTTGTCAGCCTGTCACTCTATTTGCTTCTTGGGTTTTCCTATTTTCCGCAAACCGATGCCGGCCAATTCGTGATCAATATCAAAGCTCCTTCAGGCACCAGGCTAAGCATCACTGAACAGGAGTTTGCCAAGGTAGAACAGCTAATCAAAACCGCAATCGCGCCAAAGGACCTGGGCATCATTGTCGACAACATCGGCGTGGACAACGGCTTCTCTGCCATTTACACACCGAACGCAGCAATGCACACCGGTTTCATTCAGGTCGGGCTCACGCCGGACCACCACGTCGGCAGCTACGCATATATCCGCAAGATCAAGCGCCTGTTATCGGAACAGATGCCGGAGCTGACCTCGTATTTCTCCACCGGTAGTTTGGTCGATGCGGTCGTGAACATGGGAGCGCCCGCGCCAATCGATATTCAGATCTCCGGCGCCAATCTCTCCGCAGATGACGAAGTTGCGCAACAGATTGCGGGCCAATTGCGGCAGTCGCCAAAGATTGCGGATGTCTTCATACCGCAGGACCTCGACTATCCGTCGCTTCGTATCGACGTTGACCGTCTTCACGCAGCAAAGCTCGGCCTGACCGAGAGAGAAGTTCTGGATAACGTCATTACGTCGCTCACTTCGAACCAGATGATTGCTCCCAACCTATGGATCGATAACAAGAACGGGAACAACTATTTTCTCACTGTCCAATATCCTGAGACGCAGATCCAAAACGTTCAGGATCTTGAATCCATCCCCTTGCACGCCGACGGAGTAACTGAACCGACTCGCCTGGGAATGGTGGCGAACATTGAACCGATGCGCGCTCCAACGGAAGTTGATCACTACCAAATTCGCCGCAAGCTGGATGTTTATGTGCGCCCCTCGACGGAAGACTTGGGAAGCGCCGACGATAGGGTTCAACAGGTCCTGGCGTCGCTGCACGTGCCAGCAAATGTGACCGTGACGGTGCATGGCAGCGCAGAAGCCATGTATTCTTCCTTCCGCAGCTTCAGCGTTGGGTTGATTCTCTCGGTCATTCTTCTTTATCTGATTCTCGTTGCGCAATTCCGGTCGTTTGTCGATCCGCTTATCATTCTGCTGGCGTTGCCCCCCGGCATCACCGGCGTGCTGATCACGCTGGTGCTCACGGGAACCACGATGAACGTGATGTCGCTGATGGGAGTCGTGATGCTCGCCGGCGTTGCCATGTCGAACAGTATCCTGATTGTGGAGTTCGCGCACCATCTGCGCAGTGAAGGACGCGGCGTAGCGGAGTCGATCATCGAATCCTGCCGGGTGCGATTGCGGCCAATTCTGATGACGTCACTGGCTACGATCATCGGGCTGTTGCCAATGGCTCTGAAGTTAGGTGAAGGAAGCGAGTCGTATGCTCCACTGGCGCGCGCGCTCGTTGGCGGGCTCCTGGCCTCGGTTGCGCTGACAGTGTTCCTTGTCCCTGCCGGGTTTTACCTGGTTTATAGTCGCAAGGAACCAAGGAGTACTCTTGAGGCTGAGGCATCCTAGATGCCAGATGCTTCCCTGACGGCATCTTATCTGCTGACTGAAATTTCAGGCGAGTGAGAATCGAGCGACGCCTGAATTTTAGATTGGGGGTTATCCCGCATCTGGAGTTGCAAGGGGATGCAGGATTGGCTTAGAACTTTCCATGGCACGAATCAGCCCTTTGCGCCAATGGAGATCGCAGTCAAGGCCGGGCTCGCCATTGCTTTGGGAATACTCGTCGGGCTTGAGCGCGAGTGGTCAAACAAAGATATCGGCGTCCGCACCTTCGCGATGACGGCTCTTCTTGGGCTGCTCGGAACGTTACTGGGCTCACCCTTGCTGCTGCTCAGCGGATTCGTTGTTATCGTCCTGATCGTCTTTGCCAATCTCCGCGGATTGCAGACTGCCAAGAAGCTGGAAGCAACCACTTCTGTAGCGCTGGCTATTATTTTTCTGCTTGGCGTGTTGGTGGGCCAGGGGCATCTGTTCACCCCGGTTGCCTGTTCCATCGTTGTGGCCATGTTGCTCGCGCTCAAGCCACAGCTTCGCGCCTTCGCGGGAGGGCTAAGCCAACAAGAGGTGCGAAGCGCACTTCTTTTGGCTCTCCTGGGATTCGTTATCTGGCCGCTCCTTCCGGACCGCTTTATCGATCCGTGGCAACTACTTCAACCGCGCGAGTTCTGGATCACCGTGGTGGTGATTGCCTGCCTTGGGTTTCTGAATTACGTGCTGCTGCGCGTCTATGGATCCAGGGGAATCTATCTAACGGCGATCCTCGGAGGCTTGGTCAATTCCACGGCGACCGCAGCTGAGCTTGTTTCGACGCTCGCCGAAACAGATCTTGTCGAGTTAACCGTTCCGGTAGTCTTGCTGACGTCCGTGTCCATGTATGCGCGCAATCTCGTCATCCTTGCGATCTTCGAACATGCTGCAATCAAGACCGCTGCATTGCCATTGATATCCATGGGACTGGCGGCTGGCTATTGGATCTATCGTGACCATCGCAAAGCTGCCGCGGTGAAGAATGAGGTCTCACTGAATCTCGGATCGCCGGTCTCGCTTACAAAGGTTTCCAAATTTGCATTGCTGTTTCTCGCATTACAGGTCGTCGCCACTCTGGGACAGCGGCTCATCGGAAATGCCGGCTTTCAAATCGTCAGCGTTCTGGGCGGATTATTCAGTAGTGCGAGTACAACTGCAGCCGCTGCCAATATGGCGATGCATGGAAAGGTAACTCCGCTGCAGGCTGGTATTGCCGTCTTGCTAACCTCGATCGCCAGTGCGCTGATGAATCTGCCCATCGTTTGGCGCCAGCCGAAGGCTAGGCCGCTGATGCGAGAGCTTGTTCTCTCTTCGATACTGCAGGTGATCGCGGGACTCGGCGTGGCGGCTATTCAATGGAAACTCGGGAATTGACAGGGCTGGTGGTTGTGCCGAAATCAAATCCGACCGCAACCGAGCGATTCTTCGTTGTCCGCATCCGCTCCATTATTTCGCAGCGAGTCGAACCCTACCGAGTCTACTCAGAACAGGATGGACGGGAAAGCAGCAAGAAAGCTATGCCGCGCGGCCTGAAAGACGGGGGTTTCAGTGATGCTGAGTCGAACCCAAAGGCCGAGGAGTACCAGCAGAGAGCTGGCAAGAAAAGGGAGTCGCCATCCCCACGTAAAGAATTGCTGGTCGGTGAGCGTGCGTGAAAGCAGCAGAAAGGTGCCACCCGAAAGAAGAAAACCGACGGGGGCGCCGAGTTGCGGAAACATCCCATGGAAGGCACGCCTGCCCCGTGGCGCGTTTTCAACTGCAAGCAGGACAGCCCCCCGAGCCCGATGCCCTGGCCGAAGCGGCAAAGAGCTAACAGCAAGGGAGCAGTGATACCGATGGCGGCATATCGAGGCAGGGCTCCAATCAGGAATATGGACAGACCCATTGTGGAAAGGGCGAGGACCAGCGTTGTTTTTCGGCCGATGCGGTCGCCGAATTGGCCAAATAGCGCGGAGCCGATGGGACGGGCGATGAAAGCGATTGCGAAAGTCGCGAGTGACGCGAGCGTGGAAGGCGCGGAATCAGTTGCTGGGAAAAAGAGACGGCTGGTGGAAGGATTTGAGTGCCGCGGCCTTCCAGGAGGCGATGGGCGCTTGATTGTCACCACTCCCTGTCATGCAGCGGAGGCGTGCCTTCAAACATATCCTTCCTCCTGAAATGCGACTTACATGACCTACCCCGCTGTTACCCTCTCCGCCACCAGTATTGGACTGAAGCCTGAGACGCCCTCCAGGCTCTTCATTCAGAGCCTACTCCGTTTCGCGGGCAAACGCGTCGGTCAGAGAAACCACACTCATCTGATCTTTTATTCTCTCTAGAGAAGAGACACTTGTAACCGTGATCCTCGCCGATTCCCCCGGCAACACATCAAAGTAGTTGTCGGAAACCGCAACATCAAGGCTGCCGAAAGAGAGATAAACAACTCGTGCCAATAGGGGTGAACTGATCGTGACTTGATATTTGCTCACTGTTGCCTTCCCTGGACTTAAGCCTGCAGGCGGGATCGTTTTCCCTTGCAGTTGGCCAGAACGGACGACATCCACTTTAAGCGTCGCCGGTTCAAGTCGGATTTGATTCACCGGAGCCAGGTAAATAAGATTGCGAGATATTTCGGCTTCAGCGCCGGTCAACTCAGCCGAAACGAAGACATGCGTTGGGTCGCCCCCGTCCGCCGCAGATATCTTTGCCAGCGGCCACTCAAGATAGACTTGGCTGACCAGTGGCGCCACGGCCACAGCGAGCTTGTCTTCTATCAGTACATTGCCATGGAAGTCCATTAGTCGAACACGAAGCGTTGCATTCTGTGGGACCGTTTTGTCTGACACGATGTAGACGCGCAGCTGCCCATCTTCAACATGCGGCGAGACTAGAACGGGCGCATAGAAACGCCGCGCATAATACTGAAGTGCTTTCCAGCGGCCATAATAGTCGATGGAGGACCATGAGGCTACCGGCCAGCAGTCGTTCAACTGCCAGAAAAGCGATCCCATGGTTTCAGGGCGGCTGCGGCGGAAGTGCTCTGCCCCAACCTTGATGCCTTCGGCCTGCAGCACCTGGCTCACATAAATGAAGCTGGGAAAATCCTTGGGCTCCGGATAATAGCGGGCGAGATACTTCTGGATAGTGGAATTGCCTTCCTGGTCCTTCTGATGGGCCAGCATCACCGGCGTGAAAATGTTGGCACGATCTTACGAGAAGATGCTCATTGCGGGGGCTCCGCTGGTGCCGAATGCAGCGATCGGTTTCCGAATCGGTGACGACGGCAAAGCGTGACACCTCGGACCCGGTGCCCGCAGTCGTGGGAATCGCCAGGTGGAACGGGCATCTTTTCGGAATCTCGTTCGGCACTTTGTAATCGCGGGCGCGCCCGCCGTTGGATGCAAGCATGCCGATCGCCTTTGCCGAATCGATGGGGCTCCCGCCACCGAGGCTCACCAAGGCATCATGCTTCCCCTGAGTGAAAGCTCGCAAGCCGTCCGCTACTGCCTCCGTCGTCGGGTCAGGAACTGTTTCCGAAAAAACGCCACGGGCAATACCTGCATGCTCGAGCTGCCGCCGGAGGGACTCCGCCAGCCCCATTCGCACAAGGAAGGCGTCCGTCACGATGAGCGGATGCCTGACTTCCAGGCGCTTCAGAATGCCTGAAGCTTCAAAAATTGCGCCTCCACCGATTTTGATGATCGATGGAAGAAGAACTTCGATCGCCATTCCTTGTCCTGCCTTCGTTGTTACCTGGCGAACGCGATTGCCGCTGGGGTCTTCTCCCAGGCGCCATATCGATACTATGAGTCTGCAGCCGGCGGGTTCAATCCCCAACCTTCTCGTGCTCCGGACCAAGACACGACGCCGGAAGGATTGGCTTGCAGTGCATTGGCCGGTGATCGTCACTCAAGAGACTGCCTATCTGGTCTTGCGGGATACTGGGCTTTGTCGTACAAGGGATGCCTGTACCCCGATGCGCATTTCAAGCGTGGCTCACGCGATATTTGCGGCCACCATGATCGCCCTCGGATTCATGGGCCTGATCCAGGGCAATTTCGCCCCGATATGGGACCCGGGGCCCGAGAGCGTCCCCGCACGCGAGGTACTGGTCTATCTGTCCGCCTTTATTTCCCTAGCATGCGGCATTGGCCTGCTGTGGGAGCGCACTACCGCTCTAGCTGCTCGCGTGCTGCTCGCCTGTCTGCTGCTTTGGTTGCTACTTTGAGAGTGCCAGGCATCTTCCTTTCGCCCACGGTGGATTTTTGGTGGGCAGGCTGCATGACCGCGGTGATGGTGGCGAATTCCTATCGCGGCGTGTCCTGGTTCGCCGTGGGCAAGCGCCCGCGCCAGCGCTGGGAAAATGGGGCCGCCGCCGACTCGTCCGCGCGGTAACACATCCTCGATGATCAATCGGCAATGCACTCTTTGAAGGCCGATTAGTACCGAGATGTCGGCATCGCGCGGCTGGAATTTCATAACCTGACAGGTGTAAAGGGATCAGCGTTGCCATGGGCGTTTATTAAATGCCGATCTTTCTGTTCAAGACGACGCCGCGCTCTATTCGGATAATGCCCTCAAGTTTGCATTTTCTCGACAACTAGAAAAAACAATTCTCCCGGCGCCGCCACGAATCGGCCGTTCCGCAACGGGGGGAAAGCGGCTCGTACAGGGCGCCCTTAACGGTCCTGCCAACAATCTCGCCCAACCCCTTCGCATACCCGCCGGAAAAGGCTGGCGCCATTGGTCAGACTACGCCACGACGACAACCGGGCGCCGGATCGGCGCTATCCGTCGAAATAACGGCTCGAAGGTTTTGGTTCCTGATGTGGACGTGCTGGCTTCTCATCCTGTTCGGTTCGTTCGAGGCCACCGTTTTCGCTGAAACATGAACAATCAGTCCAAGCCATAAGGTAGGCCGGCTGCGAATCGGACAACGGCGAAGTAGGGCCCCACAGAAATGCGTGAAGGTGGCCCATTTCTGAAGAGTAATTTCCCTGGATCACACGAAAAATTCCCTGATAGGGCCACAGCACTTCCCTGACACCCCGGATTAATTCCCTGTTCGGTTTAGCCTAAAGTGACCGCAACATGCATTAAATCAGTGGCTTTCGTGACTGATGCGCACATAAAAACTGCGATTTCCCTGTACTTTTCCCTGTTAGCAGGGAATTTGATCCGGAGAGCGGTTTGCAGGAGACTCCATCCTCCGCCATAGAGTCCTTAAAATCTAGCGTGCGCGTTTTCAGCTGCCGATCTTTTCGGTTAACACTACCCATCGCTCATAGACGGCATGGTGCTCGGCTTTTGCCGCTTCGAGTTCGGCAAGGGCAGCAGTGAGGGCGCCGGGATCGATGACGACTTCGGAAACCTGGGTGCGCTGTTCGGCGGCACGAAGCCGCGCGTCCGCTTCATCGATGCGCTTTTCCAAGGTGTCGTACTCCCGCTGTTCCATGTAGGAGAGCTTTCTGCGAATTCGAGATGTGGAGGATACGGCAGGAGCCGGTTGCGGCACTTCCTTTGCGGCTGCTTCTGATCCGGCTTGTATCTGCTGGTCGCGCCACGCTTCCCACTGGAGGTAGTCCGCGAAGAGCACAGCGTTGCCCAGGCCGTCGAGACCGAGAACGGCATTGGTGACGCGATCGAGCAGATACCGATCGTGCGTGACCAGGACCAGGGCGCCAGGGAATTCGAGCAGTGATTCCTCGAGAATCTCGAGCGTGGGGATATCGAGGTCGTTGGTGGGTTCGTCCAGGATGAGCACGTCGGCGGGCTGAAGCATGAGACGGGCGATGAGGACGCGTGCGCGTTCGCCGCCGCTGAGCCGCTCTACGGGCTGATTGAGTTGCTCGCCTGTGAACAGAAAGCGTGACGCGTAGCCGGCAACGTGAGCGACGCGGTCCTGATAAACGACAGAGTCGGAGTCCGGCGCGAGCGCGCGGCGAAGGGTAAGGGAAGTGTCCAGCTCACGCATCTGGGAAAAATAGACAATGCGCAGGCCTGGTGCGCGGCGAATGTCACCTGCGCTCAATGCGATTTCGCCAGTGATGGCGCGCAACAGCGTGGTTTTGCCGGAACCATTGGCACCTGCGAGGCCGAGTTTTAAGCCGTTCGTCAGCGTGACGCTGACGCCGCGTAGGATTTCGCGGTCGCCAAAGGTAACGGTGGCGTTCTCGACTTCGATGAGACGTTTAGTCTGGCGACCGGTTGCGTCGAAGCTGATGCCGGCCGCGGCGAGTCGTGTCCGGGATTCGGAGTCGCGTAGCTCGGAGATGAGGTCGTTGGCGTTGTCAATGCGGGCTTTGGATTTGGTGGTGCGGGCCTTCGGGCCGCGGCGGAGCCATTCCATTTCTACGCGGACGCGATTGCGCAGGCTCTCCTGGGCGCGCTGCTGCCATTCAACGTAGGCCTCACGGTCCTCGAGAAAATTGGAGTAGCTGCCTTTTACGCGCAGCAGACCGTCGGAGTAGATTCGGTTCAACTCGACAATTTGGGAGGCTACGTTCTCCAGGAAGTAGCGATCGTGAGTGACGACGACAAAAGCAAAACTGGCGGAACGGAGCAGGCCTTCCAGCCATTCGATGCCATCAAGATCGAGGTGATTCGTCGGCTCATCGAGGAGAAGGACTTGGGGATTGGTGACAAGCGCTTCGGCGATCGCGAGTCGCTTCCGCCAGCCGCCGCTTAGGGTCGCTGCTTCATCATCCATACTGGGACTGCCGTGAGTGTCACTGTTTGTAAAGCCGGCACGGCCCAATGTTTCACGCAGCAACTGTTCGCGGGCTACAGCCGGAACGGCCGCTCGCTCGAGTGCGGCCTCGATGACCCCGCGGACAGTGATTTCCGGGGCGAAGTCCGAGATCTGATGGGCGTAGCCTATGCGAACGCCCTTGCGGAAGGAGATTTCCCCGGAGTCGGGCTGCTGTTCCGCGCCGAGGATAGCGAGCAGAGTAGATTTGCCGGCGCCGTTAGGACCGATGAGGCCGATGCGATCGCCGTCGTGCACCGCGCAGGAGATGTTGTCGAAAAGAGGAGTAGCGCCGAAGCGTTTGGAGATATCCTGCGCAATCAGGATCGGCGGCATATTTTCAGTTTACGGGCAGGAACACGGGGCGGCCTTCAGGCGCTGCCAAGGCACGTGATTGCATAAAGATCATCCTTGTTACACTAACGACAAAAAGCAAGCGGGCGGGATGCGCCTGCTTGCTCGCACATTCTTCCCTGCAGTGAAGATCTTCCCGTCAGCAATTCATATTTTCGAAAACCTACAACCCAAAAGTTGAGGATCAATCCGATGAAGCGATTCTGGAAGTTAGCTGTCGTGGTGTCTCTGTTTGCGATGGTCAAGCTGGCCGGGGCTTTTGGCCAGAGCGGCGCGGGGCGAAGTGAAGATGCCGCGTCTGGCGGCCCGTTGCCTATGATTGAAGCGCGCACGGCCAGCATGAAGAAGCTGGATGGGTTTATCCCGATGTATCTGGATGCGAAGTCCGACCGGCTGTACCTGGAAGTAGAGAAGCTCGACAGCCAGTTCTTGTATGTGCAGCACGTCGCGTATGGTGCGGGCGCCAACGCCCTTTACCGCGGAGAGGTAAACCAGCCGTATGTGGTGCACTTTTCGCACATCGGTGCGAAGGTGATGCTGACTGCGGAAAACACCCAATGGCGGACTGAAAGCCGCGAGCCGGCGCAGCAGGATGCCGCCCGGCAGTCGTTTCCGGATTCGGTGCTTGCGGCCTTTCCGATTGTGGCTCAGGACGGAGAGAACCATTTGCTCATTGATGCAACGGAGTTCTTTACGCGGGATGCGATGGGATTTGCGTTGCGCCTGGGCGCAGGTTATCGCGAGGACCCGGCGCGCAGCATGATTGTTCCGGAGGACACGAAGAACTTTCCGCTGAACGGTGAGATCGAGACCATGTTGACGTTTACCGAGGACGGCAGCCCGCAGAGCAGAGCTGCAGCGTCTGGAGGCCATAATTATGTCAACCAGGGCCCCATGGCGGCAGTGGCCCCCGACGCGAACAGCGTTACGCTGCGGGTGCGGCAGTCGCTGATCCAGTTGCCGCCGCCAGGATACAAGCCGAGACTTTGGGATCCGCGTGCGGGCTCGATTGTGGTCACGAGCTTCAACGACTGGTCGAAGCCGCTGGGAGAATCGCGCACAGTGCGCTATCTAACACGCTTCCGGTTGGAAAAGAAGGACCCGACCCAAGCGGTGAGCGATCCGGTAAAGCCGATTGTGTACTACGTGGACCGCGGCGCCCCGGAACCGATCCGCACCGCGCTGCTGGAGGGCGCGCGGTGGTGGAGCCAGGCATTTCTGGCGGCAGGCTTTTCGAATGCCTTCAAAGTAGAGTTGATGCCTGAGGGGGCCGATCCCCTGGACATCCGTTACAACGTGATCCTTTGGGCGGAAGGCGAAACCCGCGCATTTTCGAACGGCGTTGATGTGATCGATCCGCGAACGGGCGAAATTCTGAAGGGCGAGGTGACGCTGACCTCAGGCCGCGAACGGCAGGACTACCTGATTACTGATGCGCTGCTCTCGCCTTACAAGACCAGCGGCGAGCCCGAACCGCAACAAACAGAGATGGTGCTGGAGCGAATTCGGCAACTGGCCGCGCACGAGTCGGGGCACACCATCGGATTGAGCCACAACCATGCGTCAAGCGCCTTCGGCATGGGTGGCTCCGTTGAAGACTATCCGTTCCCGAAGATTCGCATCACTGCGGACGGGAAGCTGGATCTCTCGCATGCGTACGAGCCCGGGCTGGGCGAGTGGGACGAGGTCTCGATCGACTACGCCTATCACGAGTTTACACCGGGAACGACGCCGGCCGAGGAGAAGGCGGGGCTGGACAAGATCCTGATGGACGCGGCCCAAAAAGGGATGTACTACATGATCGACCAGGGGCCGGACTCGGTGAATCCTCACTCGTCGGAATGGGATAACGGGCCGAACTCCGCCGTTGAGCTGGACCGGCTGCTGAAGGTCCGCGAGATTGCAATGAAGAACTTTTCGGAGGCGGCGATCCGGCCGGGCGTTCCCATGGCTGACCTGGAGGATGTGCTGGTGCCGGTGTATTTGCTGCACCGTTACCAGACGGAGGCAGTGGCACAGAGCATCGCTGGTGAGGATTATCGCTACGCGCTGCGCGGGGACGGACAGATGGTGACCAAAATCATCCCGGGCGATGAGCAGCATGCCGCGCTCACAGCGATGTTGAAGACGCTGGACCCAAAGATGCTGACGCTTCCGGAGTCGCTGCTGGAGAAGCTGCCGCCGCGGCCGCCGAATATGCCTCGTGACCAGGAGTCGTTCATGGGCTATGCGGGGTCGGTGTTCGACCCGATGGCGCCGGTGCGGGCGGCGGCGGACATCACGTTGAACGCTCTACTGGACCCAGCCCGCGCGACGCGGCTGATGGAGTTTCACGCCCGCGACGCATCGCTGCCAAGCCTGAACGAGGTGCTGGAGGCGCTGCTGAAAGCTTCGTGGTACGCGCCGCCCCTGTCGGGGCTGGAGAGTGAGTCGCAGATGACAATCAACGAGGCAGTGCTTGAGCATCTGGTGACATTGTCGAATAGTCCGGGAGCCTCGCCGCTGGCGAAGGCGATGGTAAAGGCGGAACTGAGCAAGCTGCGCGAGTTTGCGACCGAGCATGCGAAGGACACAGCGGGCGGCACGGAGTCGCAGGCGTTTTATGCAGCGGCAATTGACCAGATGGCGGGCCGCGGCACTGCCGGTGGTGGCGCCGCGGCAAGCGCGATGGCTGCACCGGGCGGCTTCGGGGCGGGCGCGACAACTTTCACGCCGACATCGCTCCCGGCAGGCGCGCCGATCGAGCCGGACCTGACGTTCCTGCCGAGTGGAGACGCGCACCAGTAAGTTGAGGCGCGCGACGAGGTTCTGTCTCACGGAGAAAGGAGCGGAAACACCATGAAAAAGGTTGCGGATGAAATCCCTGGGTACACGTATGGAACGGCAGCCGGAACCCCTTCAGCGGTTTCGCTTGAAGCGTTGGAGAAGCTGAAAGTCGCGGCGGGGTTCACCTCGGAAGACGAGCGATTCCTTCGCATGGCCGGAGAAGTGCTCGCCGATCAGACGAAGCGGATCGTCGATCACTGGCGCAGCGGGATCATCGCCGGCATCCCCAATCTTGCTCGACACTCGCGTACCCTTGAGGGAAACCCGATCCCACAGTACCTTGCGCGAAGCAATCTTCGCTTTGAGCAATGGATCCTTGATACATGCCTTCGTCCCTATGATCAGGACTGGCTCAACTATCAGCAGGAGATTGCCTTGAGACACACAAGTCTCAGGAAGAACCAGACCGATGGAGTCCGGTCGACGACACATGTCCCCTACCGCGACATCGTCGCATTTGTCGCAGTGCTGAACGACACCATCAAGCCTTATCTCGCGAGCAAAGGAAATACTGCGGACGAAATAGAAGGGATGCATCGCGCTTGGTGCAGATCGCTCCAGATGCAGATTGCGCTTTGGGCTCAACCCTACATGGATCTTGCGAAGACGTCGAGCGAGTGGTAGCTCCGCTTGAGCGAAGATCATCTTGAGCGAAGCATCATCGCAACGGGCTCATCTTATCCGCTCACTCCGCCTTCATCGCGTTGTTGCTGCGATCGTCGTCGGGCAGTACGTGGTCCGGATCCACAACAACGGTCGCAATTGGTGACTTGCTCTCCGGTGTCCACGCGTATGTCCCCTTGCCCATCCACGTCTCCACCGGCAGCAGAGTTCGCGTCTTGGTTCCATCCTGGAACGTCGCTTCGACCGTCGTGGGCAGCACCAGTTGTCCACGATTGCTCAGCATCACCGTCCCACCGTCAATCTTGTCCACGGCCACGTCGTATTTCCAGTTCTCCAGGTACCATCCCCGCCAGAACCAGCTCAGGTCCTCCCCGCCTTCGCTCTGTATCTCGCGGAAAAAATCGGAAGGAGATGGGTGCTTGTACGCCCAGTCGCGAACATACTTCCTCAGCGCCCAGTCGAACCGCTCCGGCCCAAGAATCTGCTCGCGCAGCAGCACCATGCCGTACGCGCCTTTGAAGTAGCTCACCGGATGTCCGAGCTGAAATCCATACGAGTCAGCCAGCGCCATCAGCGTCGGCGCAGCCGGATTGTCAAGCACTTTCAAAATCATGTCAGGAGGTTCGCCACCCCCCGAGTACTCGCTGTCGCGCTTCGGTCCGTATTTGCCGCCGTCATACATCGCCGACTCTTCAATATCGATGAAGGTATTGAATCCCTCATCCATGAACGCGTGCCGCCGCTCATTCGATCCCACGATCATCGGGAACCAGCTATGCCCAAACTCGTGTGCCGTCAGCCAGAAGAAGTCCTTCCCTTTTAATGTGAATCCATCGAACACCACGCCCGGATATTCCATCCCCGAGGTGTACCCACCGATACTCACCGCCGTCGGCCAGGGATACGGATACCAGTGCTTCGAGAACCTCTCGATTGTGTCCTTCGTGTACTCCGTCGACATGTCCCACGCATCGGGCCCTACTCCCTCGGGCGGGTAAACACTCATCGCCAGAGCCGTCTTTCCATCTGGCAGATTCATCCGCGCCGCGTCCCACACAAATGCCTGCGACGCACTCCACACTACATCTCGCGTGTGATCCATGTGGAAGTGCCATGTCTGCGTGCCGTCCTGCTTCGGCCTTCCTGTCTTCGCCGCAACCTCCGCCGGTGTGCGGACGTACACGGTCTTGTCGCTGCCGCGCGCCTGATCGAGCCGCGCGATCTCCTCCGCGGTCAGCACTTCCTTCTTATTCACCAGTTCTCCCGACCCCGCCACGATCATCGATGCCGGCACAGTCACGTAATAATCAAAATTCCCGTATTCGAGATAAAACTCGCTTCCCAGGTAGGGCAGCGTGTCCCAGCCGCGCAGGTCGTCATACACTGCCATCCGCGGATACCATTGCGCGATGTCGTAAATCTCGCCGTCCTTTACCTCAACCCACGACGTGCGCCCGCCCCACGTGCCCGGAATCTCGTAGCTGTACTCAATGTCGATTTTCAGCTTGCCGCCGCGCCCTTTCAGCGGCTCCGGCAATCTCACCTGCATCCGGGTATCGCTCACCAGGTAGTCGGCCTTCGCCCTCTTCCCGCCCGATTCCACCTCCACGCTCTTCAGCACAAACCCGTCGGTCGTGGTCTTTTCCGGAGTTGCCGGCGCGCCCCCCCGCGGGCTTCGCCTCATCCCGCCATTCGCAATGCGACTGCGCGAATCGCTCTTGTATATGTTCTGCTCCAGATGGATCCATAAACTCGCCAGCGCATCGGGACTATTGTTCGTGTAGCTGATTGTCTCCGTCGTCGTGAGAGTCTTCTGCGCCGTATCGAGCGAGGCGTGCAACTCATAGTCGGCTTGGTTCTGCCAGTACTCCGGACCCGGCGCGCCGTTGCTCGAGCGGTACGCATTGACCGGATCGGGCAACGTAAGTGGCGCAAACGTCAGTCGCGGATCGTACGCCGTCATCGTGCTCCGGTCAGATCCGGTGGCCGCGGTCTGCGCGCGCGCCGCGGTCATCAGCTGGATCGCACACGCCATCAGCAACGAAATAACAAAGGAACGGCCAACGGAACGACGACTCATAGCGGAACTCTCTTTTCGATTGTGGGATTGAAAGAATGCCGCAGACGGGGCGACTTGCGTGCTTCACGCGCTTTTCAGCAGTGCGCGGAAATCAAAGACTATCACGAGTTGCGACCGATCCACTCCCTGCACAACGCGATTGGATGTTCGTGCCGATTCCTTTCGCTGTGTTTACGGTCGGAAGTGTTCGAACACTTTCGGTTGGAGGGAACAAATGTGAAAAAATCTTGACACCGCACCCAGCGAATGATAGTTTCCATTTAGACGGTAATTGTCTGTAAAGTGAAATTCGGGTCGCGATCCTCGCCTGCCCTGGGAATCCCCAAATCCCTCCCCGTAAGTCGATTCGCTTTTGCTCAAATATTCTGTCATCCGGAGAATTTGAATGTCCTATCGGTCTTTGTTGGCTCTGGGAATCCTTCTTTCTACCTCAATCCCCGTGTTCGCTGCGAGTGATCCTCTTGATGGTTCGTGGAAGATTAATGATGCGAAGTCAAGCTGGAGCAACGGTGAGTTTCCCCCGAACATGAGTCTCACAATCGACGTGCAGATCGATGGGAACGTGATGAAGTATCACTCCGTCAACGACACGATGAAGGGCCGGCCGGGGATGCCGAGCCACTTTGAAGCTGATATGGATGGGAAGCCCCATCTTTTTCCCGACAGCAACCGCTTCAATCAGGTTCAGATCCGTCGCATTGGCCCAGGACAACTCGAGCTCCTTGAGATGAAGGATGGAGATGTCATCGTCGGCGCATGGTGGTGGGTTTCGGAAGACGGCAAGCATCTTGTTCGCCGGGGCATCGGCAAGGCTGCGGACGGCAAGTCAAAGGAATACGAAGAGTATTTTGATAAGCTACCGTGAGGCGCTTGAACATCAGGTACGATCAATTCCCTGATGCCTGATAGATCGCGCTTCTCTATCCTTCTTGCTCGGAGATCACTGTCCCTGTCGCACAGTTCTTCTTTGCAGTGCAAGTCCAGTTAGTTGGCGGAGTCAGTCTAACGTTCCCCAATTTACCCGACCAGCCCCAGCTCTAAATGCTGGAGGCCTGAGGTGAGCTGTCTTAGGAGATCACTCAATGAGCTTGTCCGGATTTTTAGAGGCTATTGTTCGGCGCGTTATCCTGTTTTCTCTGTTGGTCGGCGGCGTCGGTATGATGCTCGTTCACGCCCAGACGCCCACGGGAAGCGTCACCGGTACGGTGACTGATGCTACAGGGGCGGCGATCGGAGGCGCGAATGTAGTCGCCACGAACGTCGACACGATGGTGACGTATCAAACTACAGCTTCTGCAAGTGGAAGCTACGTGCTTCCGACGCTGCCCATCGGAAAGTATTCAATTAAAGTGAGCGCACAGGGTTTCGAGACCAACCAGCGAACCGGCATCACTATCGAGGTAGATCAACACGCGGAAGTAGATTTTTCGCTGCAGACTGGATCGACAACTGAAACAGTAACGGTCGCAGCAGACGCAATCCAGATCGAAACCGAGACCCACTCCATCGGTACCGTGGTCGACGCACAGAAGATCTTGCAGCTTCCACTCAATAGCAGAACCTTTACCAACCTCGCGTTCATCGTTCCTGCGGTCTATCCGCCTGTCTTCAACTCCAGCCTCGGCTATCGCGGTGGATTCAATGTGGCGGGCGCGTCCGAAGCTTCGAACACGTCAATCTACGACGGATTCGACAACAATAACGACCAGCAGTCGATCCCGTCCTATCAGCCTTCAGTGGATGCGATTGCTGAGTTCAAGGTTCTCACCGGCCTTTACGATGCCGAGTACGGGCGCGACTACGGCGGCCAGTTAGTGGTCACCGGCAAGTCCGGAACCAACGCGTTCCATGGCACTCTCTACGAATATCTCCGCAACCAGATTTTCGACGCCGATAATTTTTTCATCGGCAGCGGCACAAAACCCTACTACAAACGAAGCCAGTTTGGCGCCACGATGGGCGGCCCCATCCGCCGCGACCACACCTTCTTCTTCTTCGGCTTTGAAGGACTTCGCGATCGGGAGCAAGTCACCGCCGTCGGAACGGTTCCTGAGACCGCCTGGTTGAATGGAGATTTGAGCTCGATATTACCGGCACACCAGCTGAAGAATCCGTTTATCGGCGGCAATATTGTGAATAACAACCTGGCGTCGCTTCCCCAGTGGACGGCCCAGCCCGCCATCGTAGGCCGCGCCCTCGCTGCGTACTATCCCAAGCCGACCAACAGCAATACCTTCTCCGGCGATGTCCCCGTCAGTAACTACAATTTCAACGGCGCGAGATCGGAAACCGCCAACCAGTGGTCGCTCAGAATCGATCAGACCTTTAATCAGAAAGACTCGATGTATGGGGAGTACAACTTCTATCAGGACACGTCGGTAGAGCCTTCGAACTCGCTCTGCGGCAGCCGCGTTCTTCCCGGCTTCGGCTGCTTTTCAGACCGTCCGCTCAGTGTTGCGGGAGGCTCTGAAACTCATATCTTCCGGCCAAATGTGCTCAACACTGTACGGCTGGGCTTCAACCGGTACGAGCAGTGGCGGCTGCAGCAGGACTATAACATCAATTTCGTTGGCACCTATGGGCTGACGAATGTCTTTGACACGAATCTTGCCGACAACATGGGTGTGCCAGCCGCCACCGTTACCAGTTTTTCCGAGGTGGGTGGGCCGAATAACATCCCCCAGGACTTCGTTAATAATACTTACAACCTGGCCGACCAGTTGATCTATATCAAGGGCCACCAGACCATCAAGATCGGCTTCGATTTCCGGCGCATCCAGCAGAACAGTCTTTCCATCAGCAACGGGCGCGGCGTGTTTGCATTTAGCGCTTCGTCGAGCGCGCCGACCACCGGCTTCGCCTTCGCCGATCTCTTGCTTGGCTACCCGACTTCAACCACCAACAATCCCCTGGCTCCCAAGATCTACATCCGCACCTCTGACATCGGTCCTTATTTCCAGGACGATTGGAAAATCAGTCCCAAGCTGATGCTCAACCTGGGCATCCGCTGGGAGTTGCAGACGCCGTTCACCTCGACCAATAATCAGTTGTCTAACTTCAACACGGCAAACGGCAGCATCATCGTGGCCGACGTCAACGGGCAGCCCCGCAACTTGATTCAGTACGATTACAGTAAATTCCAGCCTCGCGTGGGCTTCTCGTACACCGCCAATTCTAAAACCGTGGTTCGCGGCGGCTATGGGCTCTATACAGGCTTGCTGCCGACCTTCTCTCCCATCGGCAACCTTTATTACAACCCGCCTATGCGCGATCCTGGCACGTTCCAAAGCACTGCTGTTGTCGCCAGTGCGCTCACCCTGGCCAACCCGTTTCCCAGCAACGCGCCGGCGGGCACAGCCACGGTCACCGGCATCACTCCCAATTTCCTGACGCCCTACTTGCAGCAGTTCGGCCTGGGCGTGCAACAGCAAGTGACAGCCAACACCCTGCTCGATGTCAGCTACTACGGCTCGAAGGGCACGCATCTGCAAACTCAAAACAATATCAACCAGCCACCACCCAGCACCCTTGCTACTGCCGCTTTGGTCAACGCCACTCGCCCCTTCCCTGCGTATGGAAGCATCGTGCAGTACCAGAGTTCGGCGGCATCGGATTACAACGCACTTGAAGTCAAGGTTGAAAAGCGCCTGAGCAAAGGTCTCAACGGATTAATTTCCTACACCTATTCCAAGTCGCTCGACGATGCCCTTGCCGGCAACCCGCAGAACTCCCGCAACGTCGCCGCGGAGTACGGCAATTCGGTCTTCGACGCGCGTCAACGTTTAGTCGTCAGCGGCTTGTATCAGCTCCCTTTTGGCCACAGCGGCTATTGGGTCAAGAGCGGTCCGGCATCATGGATCGTCGGCGGCTGGGAGTACACCGGCATCTGCAGCGTGCAGACTGGCCACTACCTGACTCCTGTCTACAGCGCCAACATCAGCAATACCTACAACAGTGCGGACCGTCCCAATCTCATTGGCAACCCCAACGCCGGACCGAAGACCGCGGCGGACTGGTTCAATCTCGCCGCCTTCTCAAAACCGGCCACGGGAACTTTCGGAAACGCTGGACGAGACATCATCGAGGCGCCCGGCTATACCGACCTTGACTCCACGCTGGCGCGCTCTTTCCCGCTTCCGCGGGAGTCTAGCCTGCAGTTCCGCGCGGAGTTTTTCAACCTCTTGAATCACCCCAACTTTGATCCACCCAACGTGACCGCGGATAGCGCATCTTTCGGGGCCATCCCCAGCGCGGAAGCTCCAAGGCAGATGCAGTTCGCACTTCGTGTGACTTTCTGAAGTTAGGCGCGGCGGATTGTTGTAGCGCCGTGCCTGGTCATTTTTCTTGAAGGTCAAACTTCGCGGCCAAAGAACCAGGGAAAACCTGGTTCTTCCCGCGTAAGATGACATTGTCCACAACGTCCCGGCGGAGTCGGCCCAGTACCGCCGAAGACAATAAGGATCCAAATGAAGAGCAGATCGATGTTTATTGCAGTCGCGCTCCTGCTGTCTGCCGGATTAACGCAGGCGATTGCCCAGGCCGCCAACGCGCCCGCCCATGCGCACGGCGAGATTTTATGGGACACATATGGTGTTCCCCATATTTACGGCAAAACTGAGGCCGCGGTCTTTCACGGATTTGGGTATGCGCAAGCGCAGAGCCACGGCAACCTGCTCCTGCATCTCTACGGTGAATCTCGCGGTCGTGCCGCGGAGTATTGGGGGCCGCAGTTTCTCTCCTCCGACAAGTGGGTCGTGGTAAATGGCATCTACGAACGCGGAGCGGAATGGTATAAGAAGCAGACGCCCCGGTTCCGTGCCGACATGGACGCATTCGCGGACGGGATCAACGACTACGTCGCCAGGCACCCCGACGCAATCGATCCTTCAGTGAAGGTCGTCCTGCCGATTACTGGAATCGATATCATCGCCCACGCTGAACGGCTTACCAATTTCAGTTACGTCGCTTCACCCCAGCGAATTCTCGGCGGCAGAGGTGAGGGCGGCGGTTCGAATGCATGGGCGATCGCTCCCTCCAAGTCCGCCAGCGGCCACACCTTACTGCTCGCTAACCCGCATCTCCCGTGGGCCCCAGGACAACTTACATACTATGAAGCGCAACTGGAAGGTCCGGACATTCATATGTACGGAGCGACTCAGGTTGGGCTGCCCGTCCTGCGTTTCTGCTTCAATAACGATCTTGGCTTCACCAATACCGTCAATCAAGTCATCGGAGATACGGCGTACAAGCTGACCCTTGCCCCGGGCGGCTACATGTATGACGGAAAAGTGCTCCCTTTTGAAACCGAAGACCGCGTAATTCACGTGAAGCAATCGGACGGCTCGCTCAAAGACGAGAAGATCACCATCCAGAAGACCGTTCAGGGCCCCGTCTTCGTCAAGCCAAACGGCGACACCGTCGCGCTCCGCGTTGCCGGCCTCGATCGCCCTGGCATGCTACAGGAGTATTGGGACATGGGGAAAGCTCACAACTTCGACCAGTTCCAAGCCGCGTTAAAACGCCTTCAGGTGCCAACATTCAACATCGTCTACGGCGATCGTCAAGGCCACATTATGTACATCTACAACGGCATCGTTCCGGTACACCCGAATGGCGACTTCAAATACTGGCGCGGCGACGTCCCGGGCGACACGTCCTCCACTCTCTGGACCACGATTCATCCCTACGAGGATCTGCCGAAAGTGATCGATCCTCCGAGCGGCTTTGTGCAGAACACCAACGACCCGCCCTGGATCGTAACCTGGCCCTCGCCGCTCAAGCCCTCCGACTTTCCGCCATACATGGCCCCGCTAACGGGAGTCACCATGCGTTCGCAGCGCTCCGTCCAACTGCTCATGAGCAAACCGAAGCTCACTTACGACGATTTCGTTTCCTTCAAGTTCAGCAATCGCGCTCTTCTTGCGGATCGCGTTCTGCCTGAGTTGCTGACCGCTGCGGCCGCCAGCGATGACCAAAATGTTAAGGATGCCGTGGCTGTTCTGAATGCCTGGGACCACGAATTCAATCCCGAGAGTAAGGGAGCGTTGCTCTTCGAGCGGTGGGCGTCCAAGCTGATGGGGGCAAACTTCATGAATGAATCGAACTTTGCCAATCCGTTTTCACTTTCCGATCCCCTCAATACACCCTCGGGACTCAAAGATCCGGCGGCTGCGGTCAAATTTCTGGGCGAGGCTGCCGTAGAAGTAAAGAAGCAGTTCGGCTCCCTTGAACGTCCCTATGGGGATGTCACCAAGTATCGCGCAGGCGACGTCGCCGCTCCCGGCGAAAGCGGCTCCGGCAGCATCGGCATTTTTCCCTCGATGATCTTCGGCCCTTACGGAAAAGATGGAACCCGGAATGCGGTCAGCGGCGAAACCTGGATCTCCATGGTGGAGTTCACGACTCCTCTAAAGGCCGAAGGCCTTATGTCGTACGGCGACTCCACGCAGCCTGGAACGAAACATCGCTCCGATCAGGTTGAATTGCTGAGCGAGCGCAAGCTGCGAACCCTTTGGATGACTCGCCCGGAGATCGAAAAGCATCTGGAAGAAACGACTTCCTTTTAAAGCGGGTTTCGACTCGGACGGATTACCTTCTAGCCGATCTGACACGAGGATTTTCGAAACTGATCCAGGATTGTCCCAGAAACGACAGAGATCGAAAGCACCCTTCAATCGGGCGGTTTGAGAAGCTGCATGTCCCCTTCTGTTTTTGGCAGATCACTAAACCGTGCGAGGCGGAATTCGGTCCAATAGCCCGACCATCGGGGATCGGCCTGTAAAGCCGCGCCCAGGCGATGAATCATCTCAGCTCGCACCTGCGCAAACTGCGGCTTGTCGATAAGGTTGGCCGCGTCCTCGCTCTGTAGATCGTAAAGCTCGTCCATCGTCGAGGTGCAATTGTATGCGTAGACGAACTGCCGTCCATCTGGGAAACGATGCTGCATGCCGCAAGCAAAGTTGACGCCTACGTGCCAGCCGCCAAAAAACAGCAGCGTGCGTTCGCCGGACGCCGGTCGCCCCATCAGTTGAGGAAGTAACGAGACGCCGTCGAACTTGGCTTCGGCACGAATTCCGGCCGCCTCGAGCAGCGTTTGCGAAAGATCGAGCAGCGAAACCGGCGAATCGATCACCGGTTTGCCGGCGCCGGTTCCGCGCGGCGGCTTGATTACGATAGGCACGCGCAGTACATCGGGGTAGAGAAACACGCCCTTGTCCACCAGTGCGCGGCGCCCGTTCATCTCGCCATGGTCGGCGATTGCGGCGATCAACGAGCTCTCGTAAAGCCCGCTCGACTTCAACTTGTCGAGCACCATGCCGATCACATGGTCGGCTATTTCCATCTGCAGTGCGTAGGCCACGCGGTAGTCGATCAGTTGCGACTCGTGGTAGATGCCCCAATACTTGCGATAGATGTCGATGATCTCCGGTTCGTCGTCAGCGCGCTTCCAGTCGCGTGCCCTGGCATCTTCATATGACCTGGGGACGGTCATCACGCGCCGCAGTTCTTTCTCGCGCTCCTCGAATCCGGCGGGAATCGAGAACGGCTGATGCGGGTCGAATATATCGAGCTGCAGGTAAAATGGATGCCGTTCTGCGCTACCTCTGGCGACGAGATCGTCGATGGTTTGAATGGCCATCTGGCCGAGATAGTAGCTGTATTGCGCTTCGAGCGGAAACGGCTGGCCATCCTCCTGCACGATCCATCCGCCGACGGAGTTACCTGCCGTGCGCCGGTCCTGCTGCTGGAAGACGATCTCGCGCGAATATTTTTGCGGCTTCACGCCAAGCTTGCGCTGATGGTTCAGGAAATCATCATCGTCGAACACTGGCGGAGACCAGCGATCCCACGGCTGATCGTTTTCTCCGAACGCGTCTAGAAATTTCTTGGCGCCCACGTGGCACTTGCCGACTTGCCGGGTCACATAACCTGCGGCGCGAAGGTACTCGGGAAAGATAATGTCGTCGTCATGCAAATCGGTCTGCAGTCCTTCGGGCGCGTGCTCGCTGTTGCCAAGGATGTAGCTGTACCGGCCGGTCAGATACGACGCGCGGGACGGCGAGCAAAGGGGAACCGTGCAGAACGCATTCGAGAAAAAAGTGCCGTCCTTCATCAGCGAGCGGATGTTGGGAATGTGGATGTGCTGCGAGAGCGAACGGTCTGGATGATACAGATCCGGGCTCACCATATCCACGCTGATCAGAACGATATGCGGAGGTTTGCTTCCCAATTCGCGCGCGAAGGGGCCGACTCCGGTTCGCTCCTGGGTGAAACGCAAAGGTGCCGGCGCGGTTGAGGCCGCGGCCTGCGCGCCCAGAATGCGTCCGCTCGCCAGTGCGCCCGCGGTAAGACTGCAGAAACTGCGCCGGTCCATCTGGCCTGAAACCCCCTTTTCCGCAATAAAGCCTGATGCGTCCATCATACTAACCGTCATGCGAGTGCCTGTAAAGGATTACATGCGCTGGTCGCTCGGGAGCGCGGCATCGCGTGGGAAGAAGATCCTGCAACAATGTTCTGCCCGGGTTTGCCGTAGAGTATAGCTGGAGCAGTTGCAGCCTCACCGCATGGATATTCTGCAAGTCGCCAAACGGGCCAAGGTTTCTACCGCCACGGTTTCGCGCGTTCTGAACGGCTTTCCCGGCGTGCGGGAAAAGACGCTGGCGCGCGTGCGCCGCGCGATCGTGGAGATGAATTACGTTCCGAATCCCAATGCACGCAGCCTGCGCGCGGGACGCACGCGGCTGTTCGGGCTCATTGTCTCTGACGTTAACAATCCCTTCTTTCCGGAACTGATCGATTCCTTTGAGGCTCTGGCTTCAGCGCAGGGCATCGAAGTGATTTTCACGCATACCAACTACGACCCCAAGCGACTGCACAGCTGCATCCGGCGCATGGTTGAGCGGAGCGTCGACGCCATTGCCGTGATGACGTCAGAGGTCGAAGAAGAATCGTTGCACCAGGCTGTTCAGGCCGGAGTGCCCATCGTTCTGATGAACCAGCGCAAGCTGGCAGGAAAGTTCCCCAACATCCTCGTCGAGTACGCAACGGGGTTCCGTGAGGCGCTGGAGCACCTGCTTTCACTGGGTCACACCGATATCGGATTTATTGCCGGCCCGCAGACGCTCAACTCGGCGCAGGGCCGCAAGGACGCGTTCACAGCCGCGCTACGCGAGCACGGACTGCACGTCCGCAAAGAATGGATCGCCGCCGGCGACATGCGCGTGGACGGGGGCCGGACCGCGATGCAGCGGCTGCTCTCGCTCACGCCCCGCCCCACCGCCGTGTTGGCCTCGAACGACCTGATGGCCGTGGGCGCGCTGCAGGCAGCGCATGCCGCTCACATCCGCGTCCCGCGCGAGCTCTCCATCATCGGCTTCGATGATTTACCCATCGCCGGCATGATGCATCCGCCCCTTAGTACAATCCGCCATCCGCGGCGCGAGGTGGCGCGGCGCGCCTTCGAGTATTTGTGGAAGACGGTTCAGGGAGAAGAGGTCGAGTCTGCATCCCCACTGCAGCCGCATCTGATCATCCGGAGTTCGACTGCACCGCCCCACGGGCAAAAACGGCGCTGACCGTCATCGCGGTCGCGGTGTTCCGCATCGCGCATCGATCTGCGACTCGGTCGCCTATCGAGGGGACTGGCGCGCGCGGCGCGAACCCACGTGGTCAATAGGATTTTGCGGTGCATTCCTCCAAAAAATCAACAGGTTGTGGAGTCATCCGCGGCGCAGCACACCGTCAGCCGGCATCTGCAACGAATTTTCTTGACAACCGTTCTGAGCGAGAAGTAGCCTTGCGTGCGCAATGTAAACCATTACATTTCAGGAACTACACGCCGCCTTCCATTGAAATGCGCTGCTGGGATTCCTGAAGAAACGTGGGAGCCTGCATTTGTGCAAGCGTTTTCATGGAGTGGCCAATCCATTCCATCCGGCAACTGCAGGAAAAAGCAGCCCCGGAAAAACGGCCCCGGAAAAGAACAGACTGTTCGATTCAAATGGAGGATCCGAATGAATTTCAAATTGCGTGCGCTCGCCGCACTGGCTGGAGCTGGGCTCCTGCTGGCATCTGTACCCACTGCAAAGGCGCAAAGCGTCTCATCGGTGCAAGGATCGGTGGCCGACACTTCGGGCGCGGTGATTCCCGCCGCGCATGTGCGGCTGATCAATGCGAGCACCGGCGTGGCGCTTGCTACCGAGTCGGATTCGGCGGGCAACTACGCGTTTCCCTCGGTACAGCCCGGCACCTATTCTCTCGAAGTCTCGAAGACAGGTTTTGCAACTTACAATCTGAACCAATTCAGCGTTGAAGTGGGCCTGCGCGCCACGGCCAACGCGAGCCTTAAGATCAGCTCGACAGCAGAAACCGTCACAGTCCAGGCGAACGGCCTAGCCAACCTTTTGGAAACGCAATCGAACGACCTGGGCAACGTCATCGGTCCGCAGAGCGTGGAGCAGTTGCCGCTCAACGGCCGCAACTTCCTGCAGCTCGGCCTGCTCTCCGGCGCCACGCAGCAGAATGCCGGTTCGGGCAATGCCTCCATTGCGCAGACCGGCCATCCAGGCATGTCGATCAACATCAGCGGCAATGAGCCCGACTTCACCATGTACATGGTCGACGGCATCATGACCATCGGCACGCGCGCTGGCAACACGTCCCTCAATCTCTCGATGGATGCGATCGACCAGTTCGAAGTGCACTACGGGTTCTTCATGCCGGACATGGGTACAAATCCCGGCATTATTGATGTGGTGACGAAGGGCGGCGGCAACACAATTCACGGCGACCTCTACGAGTACGTGCGCAACAACCAGATGGAGGCGCGCGACTTCTTCGCCATCGTTCCCGCGACCGGCGCGGCCATTCCTCCCGGTCCGTACCATCAGAACCAGTTCGGCGCCACCATCGGCGGCCCGATCATGAAGAACAAGCTCTTCTACTTCGGCAACTACGAGGGCTATCGCCAGGTCTCCACCGCAACCGCAACGGCGCTCACGCCCACGGCGGCGATGTTCGGCGGCGACTTCTCGGCTGCGGGATTGCCACCGATCTACGACCCCACAACCTATAACCCGATCACCGGCCAGCGCTCGCAATTCCCATCGAACAAGATTCCTTCGGGGCGCATCAACACCACCGACATGGGGTTGCTGGCCTTTTACACGGCCGGCGCAAGCACCACCGGCAACTCCAATGTGACCGGCACGACAGCCACCACGCTCAACTCCGACCAGTTCACCACGCGTGTGGACTTGAGCCTGAATGAGAAGAATCAGTTCTTCGGCCAGGGCTCGTGGCTGAACGCGCCGGACACGCAGGGAGGACTGTTCCCCTCGCAGGGCACGGCGTATCCGCTCGATACCGAGTTCGTCGCACTGGGCTGGACGTGGACGCTGAGCCCGACCAAAGTCAACGCGCTGCGGCTCGGCGTGGTCCGCGATTCGGTGTATGACGAGGGCGTCTCTGTTCCCGGAATTCAGACCAAGCTCGGCATCACCGGCACCGGCGATGCGAACGGCGTCCCGGGGATCGCCATTACCGGTTACACAGGCTTCGGAACTTCGACCGGACTGCTGGGAGACATCGACAACGTCTACCAGATTCACGATGGCTTTAGCTGGCTGCACGGCAACCACGAGATCAAGCTGGGCGGCGATCTGGCCTACACGCGCAGCGTGCAGTCCAGCGCCAACGCCAACGCGCGCGGCGTCTTCACCTTCAACGACACGTTCACCGCGCAGACCACGCCTGCCGCTGGCGGCACTGTGAAGCAGGTTGCCGGCACGGGAAGCGCCTTTGCCGACTTTCTGCTCGGCGATCTCACCAGCGCGCAATCTATCGCCATGCCGCGCACGCACTTTCGCTGGACAACCGCGGAGCCCTACGCGCAAGACACGTGGAAGCTGAGCCGGCACCTGACCGCGAACCTGGCGCTCGCCTGGTTCGGCAATACACCGCCCAATCCGCCTGACCAGACCAATCGCGACCTGATTCACGGGTTCAACTTCACCACCGGCCTGGAGACCTTTGCCGCGCTGGGCAACGCCAACCCGGAGGTCTATCCAATGACCTGGGATAACTGGGCGCCACGCATCGGGCTCACCTGGCAACCCTGGTTCGACAAGAATGCAGTCGTGCGCTCCGGCTGGGGCATGTACTACACCACGCAGATGGACATTACCTCGCAATACTCGGTGGTTTCTCAGTACATCTCGGTGAACAATAGCGCGAGCAACGCGGTCTCCGCACCGAATCCAACCTATGTCATGGGCGTTAACGCCATGCCACCGGTCACGGTTGGGCAGATCACCGCTGCTGAAGTTCCCACCATCACCGGCGCGATTCAATATCTGGCCGCAAACCAGCACTCGGCGGGCATAAGCCAGTGGAATCTAGACATCCAGCACACCTTCGGCCGCGCCTACTTGCTTGACGTGGCCTACATCGGCAACGAAGCGCATCACCTGCAGAAGAACTGGGATCCGTGGGACGGTTCGTCGCCCGGCGTGCAGACGTACAATCTCGCGGAGAATCCCTTTTATCCCAAGTACTCTTACATGCAGGAAGTGAACAACATTGGAAACGGCAGTTATAACGCGATGCTGGTGAAGTTCCAAAAGCAATTCACGCACGGTGTAAGCCTGCTGGCCAACTATAGCTGGCAGAAAGCCCTGTCCGACGCGACCGAAGGCAGCAACGGCACGCTTAACCAGGACAAGAGCTGCTTCCGCTGCGACTGGGGACCGACCACGTCGAATGTTCCGCAGTCGCTCGTCGTGAGCGGTGTCGCCGATGTTCCGGTGGGCCGCGGCCGCTGGCTGGGCACCGGTATGAATCCGGTTCTTGACGCGGTGGTGGGCGGTTGGAGCGTGGATGCGATCATGACGTTGCAGAAGGGCAATCCCTTCTGGGTCTCCGCACCGAACAACACCAACTGGTCGCCGGCCAACATCAAGGCTGACCGCTACTGCAACGGCCGCACGCAACTGCAGAACAAGAACCTGCGCGGCAATGGTTTTTATTGGCTCTTTACCGGCACGGATACTGCGCTGACGCCGGCGTCACCCTGCTTCGTTAACCCCGCAACCGATCCGCACAACACCAGCGGCTCGGAGTGGTACTTCGGAACCGGCGGCTTTGACATCCTTACCGGCCCCGGAACCAACAACTGGGATACCGGAGTGCACAAGACCTTCCCAATCCACGACACCATCCGCTTCACGGTGCGCGGCGAGTTCTTCAACACCTGGAATCACGGCCAGTTTGCTAACCCCAACACCGGAGTCACCGCAGGGAACTTCGGCACGGTGACATCAACCATTAAAAACATCGGGCGTATTGCACAGCTTGGCGCGAATCTTTCGTTCTGACCCGAGCCTGATCCGATACCGCATCCGTTGTGCCCAGAGCCGTTATGCCCAGAACCGTTCTGTATGATGACTGCGGTGTTTTTGTCTGCCGAGAATTCTTGAGTGCGCGGAGACCGCGATGACAACACGCCGTGAGTTTCTGCAGAGCGGGCTTTGTGCGGCTGCCATGCTTCCGCTCGGTCAGCAATCAGCGGCGGGCCAACCGGCCGGCGGCGGCCCGCGGCGGCCCAACATCGTGTTCATCCTCGCCGATGACATGGGATTTTCCGACATCGGCTGCTACGGCTCGGAGATCGAGACGCCCAATCTCGATACGCTGGCACGCGGCGGCCTGCGCTTTACCGATTTTCACAATAGCCCGCGATGCTGCCCGTCGCGCGCCGCTCTGCTGACCGGGCTTTATTCGCATCAGGCCGGGATGGGGATGATGACCTCCGACCACGGCACCTATCCGTATCTCGCATATGCCGGCGATCTGAGCCAGAATTGCGTCACCATCGCCGAAGCGCTGAAAGCCGGCGGCTACACCACGCTCATGACCGGCAAGTGGCATTTGACGCCGCTCGGCATCGGCACGCACAACTATCCGCTGCAGCGCGGCTTCGACCGCTATTACGGAATCATCAACGGTGCAGCCAGTTACTTCGATCCCGCTTCGCTCACGATGGACAACGATCCCATCGAGGTGAAGAAGGGAGACAGCGACTACTACTTTACTGACGCCGTGGGGGACTACTCAGCGCGCTTTATTGAAGATGCCGCGAAGCAGGACAAGCCCTTTTTCCTTTACGCGGCGTTTACCGCAGGCCATTGGCCGCTGATGGCGCCCGAGGCATCGATTGCAAAATACAAAGGCCGCTACGCCGCCGGCTGGGACGCGCTGCGCAAAGCGCGGCATGCCAAACAATTGGCCATGGGTATCGTGCAACCGCAGTGGGGGCTTACGCCGCGTGATCTGCGTGTGCCGGCCTGGGAGCTGGCATCGTTTCACGACTGGGAACAGCGCCGCATGGAAGTGTATGCCGCGCAGATCGACAAGCTCGATGAGAACGTCGGCAAGATTGTCAACAAACTGCGCCAGCACGGCATGTTGGACAACACCCTGATCTGCTTCATGTCAGACAACGGCGGCAACTATGAGGAGATGGCGCGCATCCAGCCCGGCGCGCCGCGGCCCGCATATATGCCGAAGCTGACGAAGGATGGTTTGTCCGTAGTTCCCGGCAACGATCCCTCAATCATGCCAGGTCCCGCGACTACTTATGCCAGCTACGGCATTCCCTGGGGTAACGCGAGCAACACGCCCTTCCGGCTCTTCAAGCACTACGCGCACGAGGGCGGCATCGCCACGCCGTTCATCGTTCACTGGCCCGCGGGAATCGAGAGCAAAGGCATCACGCACACCATCGGCCATGAGATCGACGTGATGCCCACTTGTCTGGAGTTGGCCGGAGTCAGCTATCCAGCCACCAGCAAAGACGGCGCCGCCCCGCCGCCCCTCGAAGGCAAGAGTCTTGTGCCGGTGTTCAAGGGCAAGCCGCTCGCGGATCGCTCGCTGTTTTGGGAGCACGAAGGCAACAGTGCAGTGAGAGAAGGAAAGTGGAAGCTGGTTTCGCGGTTCCCCGATGCTTGGGAGCTCTTCGATATGGAGCAGGACCGTACAGAGATGCACAATCTGACCGATCGCTATCCGGACCGCGTGCGGAAAATGGCGGACGATTATGCAAGCTGGGCGCGCCGGGTGGGTGTACAGCCATGGCCCATGCCTCAGACGCCCCCGGGTCCGGAGCGCCAGGGCTCGATGCCTTCGCCCGAATATCTTTTGAAAGACCGAATCTGACGCAAGACCGAGGAAATCCTTCGTGAAATCGACTGAATTGATTCGAAGCGCTGCGCACATCTGCGCTGCAGCATTGATTACGCTCAGTATGGCCGCGAGCGCCGCATCCGCGCAGATCTCCGAGATGCGCCCCATGCCGGCGGCCGTCACTGTGCACGTGGCGAGCGACGGAACCGAGCGTGTGCCCGACACAATCTTCGGCAGTTTCCTCGAGCCGATCGGCGACTCCATCAATAATGGTGTCGTCGCGGAGATCCTGGTCAATGGCAGCCTCGAATCAGGACTGTGGAACCACACCAATCTCGAGAACATGTTCCGCGACAATCCCGAGTTGATCGACTCCAGCAACCAGACCGGTATCCCGCTGCCATGGCAGCCGCTCAATACCGCGGCCGGCAACCGCTATGAGCTGCACGTGGGCGACGCGGCCAACAGCTGGCAATCGCTCGAGATCATCGGCACGCCGCATCAGCAGGCGGGCATCATACAGCGCGTCTATCTGCCGGTGCAGCGCGTACTTAAGTATCGCGTCTCGCTTTACGCGAAGCATGTGAGCGGCCCAACCGGACTGACCGTTTCGCTTCTCAATCCTGAAAATGGCAAAGCTTTCGCCGAGGCGCGCATCGACGTGCCGGCTGCGGAGTGGACCAGGTACACCGCCACGCTTGAGGTCGTTCCCGGCGCGGTGCGGCGCCTCGAGGCCGTCAATTTCGCCGTCGCCGTTGAAGGCACGGGGCGCGCGGATATTGACGAGATCTCACTCATGCCGAGTGACGCAATCGGCATTCTCGATCCCGATGAAGTGGCGATGGCCAAGGCCATGCACGTGACCGAGCTGCGGCTTGGCGGCAACTTCAGCTCCTATTACCACTGGCGCGACGGCGTGGGCCCTGCCGACAAGCGCGTGACCATGGAAAATATCGCATGGGGCATTCCCGAGTACAACAAGCTGGGAACTGACGAGTTCCTGCAGTTCTGCGATCTGATCGGCGCGATTCCACAGTTCGACCTGAATATGGGCAGCGGAACGCCGGAGGAGGCTGCCGACTGGGTCAAATACATCCGCGAGCATCACAAGGGCCAGGTGATCTACGAGCTCGGCAACGAGCTCTACGGCAAGTGGCAGGTGGGCTGGAAGAATGTGGATGAAATTGGCCCGCGCACGCTCGACTTCAGCCGCGCGGTGCGCTCCGATGCGCCGATCATCGCCACCGGACAGGGTCCCATGGCCGACGGCAAATGGAACGCAGGGCAGCTTGCCAACCCCGTCGGTACCTTCGACTATTTGTCACTGCACTTCATCCTTGGCACCAATCACCCCGCGCTGGTGGGCGCAACTCCCGACTTTACTGCCGCCGCGGCTTATGCGCTGCCCTACGCGGTGGGCCCCTACTTCGATAAGGTCCAGGCCGATATCGACGAGCATCCGGAGCTGCGCGGCAAGGTGCATCAGGCCGTGACCGAGTGGCTCTTTAACAGCAAGGGATTTGGCGAGCGCAACTTTACTGACGAAAGCCCGAGCTGGATGAATGAGGGCGGTGCGGTGATGGCAGCGGGCTTTCTGAACACCGTGCTGCGCCACACCTCTGAGATTAAGATCACCGACATGACCGGCATCATGGAGTTCGCCGGCATCTGGAAACGCCGCGAGCAAGTATTCGCAGTGCCGGCCTATTACGTCTTCAAGATGTACTCGAGCGTGAAGGGCGACACGGTTCTGACCGTCACCACTGACTCGGGGTCATATAACGTCTCCGGCGGCACGCGGCCGCTCGATGACGTCAAGGACATTCCATATATTGATGTCGTGGCTACGCGCAGCGCGGATGGTGGCACGCTCACGCTGCTCTGCGTCAACCGCAGCCTAAATGCGGATGTGCCGGTGCGCTTCGATCTGGGCGGTCACCGCGCCGTGGCACCCGCGATTGTGCAACAGATCGGCGCCGCTAATCGCTACGAGCTGAATGACGAGGTCGAGCCGGAGCACATCGTTCCTTTACCGAGCACAATTCCCCCACCGGCCGCGGGCCCGCTGACGACTACGCTGCCGCATGAGAGCGTTACGGTGCTGCGGGTTCGCATTCAGTAACTCTGGTTGCCCATGTCTTTCGCTGCTCACAGCGTCGGCCGACCGCTTCGTCAACACTTGGAATCACGCAGGTTATCGGCGCATCAACTCAGAGTTGGGGCTCAAACGGGGATTCGCATCGCATAAGCCGTCCGGCTCATCCAAACTACATGGGCGACGGTTTGGTCATCTCTGTCTTGGATCTCGTAGGCATGCGGGCAGGCGAGTCAGCGGGCTCTGCAATTGCTCGCTCAGTGGATTTGGCTCAGCATGTGGAGAGGTGGGGATACAAGCGCTACTGGTTGGCAGAGCATCACGCGATTGAAGGGCTGGCTTGCTCGGCGACTCCCGTGCTCATTGGGCACATTGCGGGAGCAACCAAGACGATCCGAGTCGGCAGCGGTGGCGTAATGCTCCCGAACCATGCGCCACTGATCGTTGCAGAACAGTTTGGGACGCTCGATGCGCTTTATCCGGGACGGATTGATCTTGGTCTGGGGCGCGCTCCTGGCGGGGATTCAAACACGATGCGGGCGCTGCGGCGGAGCTTGAATCAGGGCGGAGAGGATTTCCCCGAGCTGCTCGAGGAACTGCGAGAATACCTGGAGCTGGAAAAGCCAGGACAACTTGTAAAAGCGATTCCCGGCCAAGCCAGTGATGTGCCGATCACACTGCTGGGTTCGAGCGGGTTCAGTGCTCAGTTGGCAGGCAGGCTCGGTTTGCCGTTTGCGTTTGCCGCGCACTTCGCTCCTGAGTATCTTTATGGCGCGGCGAAGTTATATTTCGAGCAGTTCCAGCCGAGCACAGTACTGTCGAAGCCCTATTTGATGGTGGCTGTTCAGGTGATCGCGGCGGAGACGGATGCGGCGGCGCAGCGGCTGTTTACGACGCCGCAACAACGATTTCTACGCCTGATCCGGAACCAGCCCGTGGAGTTGCTGCCCCCGGTGGATTCGATGGAGCCACTCTGGCAGGATTGGGAGCGAGCAGCAATCGAGAGCAAACTCGGTGCAGCAATTGTGGGGTCGGATCGTACTGTGAAGGCAAAGCTGCAGAAACTGCTGACCGACACCGGAGCCAGCGAGGTGATCGTGATTTCGGACACCTATGAACACTCTGATCGGCTGCGGTCGTATGAACGGTTGGCAAATGTCGCCAGAACAATCGGGCCAACGCCGGCCGGGGCGATGAACGCAGCGTCATCAGCGCAATTGTCAACGTAGCCGCGCGCTTGCGCAACCGGGGTCATCAGCATATTTTGAGGGGCACGAATCGGCGATATGCGTGGCGAGGAACCGCTTATTATGGCTGAATGATTCGCGTAGCAACGATATCAACTGAAACCGGGGCGCCGGCGATTGCGCGGGAGCGAACCAGCGCCTCAAAATAGGGCGAAGCCGCTTTCGCGTTTCGTTGCACCGCCTTTTCCAGCCGCTCGCGAACGTTGGCATCGGACAGCAATGCGCTCAAACCTTCGGTGCCTCCTTGACGAAGTCCCTGGAGGATCATCACATTGCCTTGCCCAAATTGGCCTGGAAGCACAGAGATGGTTGCATAATCCTCTCCCGTGGAACCGGTGCTCGCCAAACCCTGGTATTGACTCTGTTCGCCGGGGAGCGGGTTGCGGTTGAGGAAGTACATGCGTCCGCCGACAGTCTGCTCGACCTCCTGAAAGTTCAGTTTATCGGCAAAAAGAGTGACCCATGGATTTGAAGTCGGACCGCCGACGAAGATGTAATTCCCCTGGCCCAGATCGCGCCGGTCGAGGTCGCGTGCCGAGGTCAGGACGAGCTGGCTATTCAGCGGTCCTGCAAGTTTCATCAGCATGGAAACTGTTGTCAGATCCGCAAACGATGACAGCTGCGACTCAGAAATATAGTTGATCAGCCGATCGACGTTCTCCGGCAGATGCTGCGGGATGAGATTCTTGCGGTAATCCGGCTGCATGTAGTCATTGAGAGTGGTTTCGCGCTCCCCCAGGAGCCGCAGTGAAAGGCTGCTGTCGGAGACTACGACATGTGTTTGCCGGTCCGGCTGAATCACAGCGGTGAGCGGCCACGGCGCCTGAGGACGGACAACTGCTCTCGCTGCTCGGAACCAGCCAATTGCACAAACCACGGCGGCGGCGACGGCAAGCCACAACACCGTCTCTTTTACGTAGCGCTTAGAGGATCGAGCCGGCTCGTAATTGGGCACAAGCGCTGGGCTTAACCGCGGGGCCAACTCCGGGATCGCTGCGTGAAACTCCAGCGCGTAGGAACCCTTGGGAATGTCCACGCGCAGCGTCTCGTGCCGGTCCTCTTGCGCGAAGTATTCATGGAGGCGAAGGCGAAGCTGGCGCACATGAACGCGCACGGCGCTATCCTCCGCCGGGCTGTAGCCCGCCGGCTTGGCAAAGACCGCAATGCCAATCGACCGCTCGGTCAGAGCCTCGGCCTTATTCAGGATGGAGTGTTCGGCCAAATAGGAAAGAAGCGCATGAAGATTGGTCGACTTCTGAAAGGGCACTGAGAGCAGAATGCGTTCGACGAGGGCCCAGCGAGGATCGGAGCGGAAGTCTGACCCCGGCGCTCGCAGGCTTGGCACTTCCGATATTGTGTGAACCGGAGGCATAGGACCACGGAGATTATATACACGCGAGTTTTAACCGTGCGTTACGAGCGAGGCGCGGGACGAAGTACCACACTGCGAAATTTACAGAACAGCAAAGATCCGCGGAGCCAGCTCGTGCCAACCAGGACTCTGGCCTTTGTTTTCAATGGCTGAGTCGCGGCCCCAGGACCAGAATGAGATTTCTGGATACCCAGTTGAAGCGCGGAGGAAACTGAGACTTTCTATACCCCCATTGGACCAATCGACAAGCTTATAGTCTCCGGAATGTTGTGTCTAAGAGCTCAATGACACCCGAACCGGACAGGTGAATAACGAAGCTTTCACCTTGTTTTCTGGGGCTAAGCCCTTGGCACGGGCCTTTCTATTTCAGACACTCTCTTCAGATTTTCCAGGCCGTTCTTGTGGACCCGGAAGTTTGGCGAGTTGCACGGGGACGGTTCGTGGGTCTGGCTTGCTGTGAGATTTTTGGAGGCTTTGCATCATGATGCGCAACAACGTATTTGAAGGTAACGCCAACGAACCGAGGATGAATTGGCTCGCCGCTTGGATGTGGGTGCTTTTCGCTTTGGCGGGCCCGGCTTTGCAACATGTATATGGACAGGCAGCCGGACTCACCGGCACGGTGACCGATCCGTCGGGTGCGACCGTTGCAGGCGCTCAAGTCACATTCAGGAATGAGGCTACCGGCATCGTCACGCAATTCGCCACCTCCTCGGATGGTGTGTATACGGCACCGCTGGCGGTCGGGACCTACGACATCACGGTGAAAGCCACGGGATTTCAGCAGGAAGAAACCACACATGTGGTGGTGGAAGTAGGCGCGACCCCGACCTTCGACATCAAGTTGAAGGTGGGCGCCAGCAGCGAGACGGTGCAGGTGTCCTCCGAAGGAGCGTTGGAACTGGACACGACGAACCCGCAGCTTGACTCCATGCTGCCATCGCAGGAAGTAACGGATCTGCCTCTTCAGATCAACGGCTATATCCGCCAGGTCACCAGCTTCGCCACGCTTGCCCCGGGCGTTCGCGCCGGTTCGTACGGCACGGTGACCGTGGAAGGCGGCGCTCCCAGCCAGATCAACTCCTCAGGTAACTATTACAACGGCCTGCAGATCGATACGGCCTCAAACGCCAATTCGAATCCGCCGTACGAGATGGTGGACCAGTTCCGCGTCATCCGCAATCTGTTTTCGGCTCGCTACGGCATGGTTCAGGGTGCGGTCGATTACAACATGCGTTCAGGCACCAATAAACTGCACGGCGATGGCTTTCTCATCGACCGCAATAGCTTTTTTGATTCGGATGGCTTCTTCCCCGTTGACAACGGTGCCGGCAAGCCGGTCCCGCCGGAGGATGTGCAAAGCGACTGGGGCGGCACCATCGGCGGCCCCGTCGTTCTGCCTCACCTCTACAACGGGCACAACAAGACCTTCTTCCTGGGCAGCATCGATCTTTTCAGTTGGAAGCAGGGCCAGACGGCCTTCGGCTCGGTTCCAACGGCGGCAGAGGTTGGCGGCGACTTCAGCAACTTCGTCAACTCCAACGGCGTGTTGATTCCGATTTACGATCCGCAGACCGGACAGCAGTTCCAGTGCAACGGCAAACTGAACGTAATCTGCCCCAGCCGCTTTGATCCCCTCAGCAAAACTCTGCTGCAGTCCATTCCCGCTCCCAACGCGACGGGAACTAACTACGGCCTGCAGAACAACGAGGCCCCGGCGATCCCATCCATAACGATCCAGAACCGGGCATGGGGCCTCACGCTGAATCATCAGATTACGCAGAACCAGAACATCTCCTTCACCTGGTGGCACAACCATTACTACCAGCCCCAGCTGGAGGAGACGAGTTCCGTTGCCATTGTGCCGGCCAGCAATCCCCTCAGCGGCGTGGAGGACCTGACCGATAATGCCAACATCTGGCTGGCGAACTACTCTAAGACCGTGACGCCCAACCTGGTGATGACGGCGGGGTTCGCGGCGCAGGACAAGTGGCAGAACAACCAGAACGCCAACGCCAACGTCAGCTTTGCCGGCATCACAGGCGGCACGACGATGCCACACATCAGCTTCAACGGTCAGGAAGCGCCCACGGGTTGGGGCAACTTCAACAGCGACATTGTCCTCTACCACGTGAACAACATCGGCTGGAACCTGTTCAACAACTGGATGTGGAACAAGGGCCGCCACACCTTCAACTTTGGCGGCGAGTTCCACCATTACTACGCGAACGACCTCAGCAATTACAGCGGCGGGCAGTTTAGCTTCAGTCAGGCCGAGACCTCCATTCCAAATACCACCAATTCCAACTTCTCCCAATACGGCAGCTCGTTTGCCAGCTTCCTGCTGGGCCTGCCCGACTCCGCCGGCCGCACGTCCTCCAACACCACGGCCATCAACACCGAGGCTTACTCCGCGTACATCCAGGACGACTTCAAGCTCACGCACAAGCTCACTCTGAACGCCGGCCTGCGCTACGACCTGATGCTGCCCTATACCATGGCCCAGAACAACAACGTGTTTCTGGCCGCCGGTACACCAAATCCATCTGCGGGCAACCTGCTGGGTGCGGCCACTGAATACGGCCACTGCGCGGGTTGCGCTGGCTACAACCAGATTGCTGTTCACGATCTTTACTTTGGTCCGCGCCTGGGCTTCGCCTACAGCATCGACAACAACACCGTGATTCAGGGTGGATATACCGTCACCTACCTGGGTTACAGCGGCGCTTACGGACAGGGCGAAGGCGCGTACTCCAGCCCCAACAGTATGGCCGGACTCCTGGGCGGCAGCTACACCCTCAGCTCTACCGGCGGCTATCAGTCCTCCTACGGCGAGTGGACCAACCTCACGACCGGAGCGGTAAATCCGATTCCCACCGTGAATCCCACGCCCTTCAGCCCTGGACTGGGTGTTGCCCAAACCATCTACTATCTTGATACCGCCCATAACGGCGAAGGGAGCCACCTGCAAATGTGGACCCTGAGCGTTCAGCGCCAGCTTCCCTGGCATGTGATGCTAACCGTCGACTATACCGGGAACCGGGCAACGCACTTGTCGGGCTCTAACATCAACCCAATCGAACAGGCGAACCCGTCGATTCTGTCGTACGGTGCGCTCCTCACAGATAACATCACCTCGTCGGCAGCAGTAGCAGCTGGGTTTACGCAGCCCTACTCAGGGTTCGCCAGCCAATTCGGCGGCAGCGCTACCGTCAACCAGGCGCTCAAACCGTACCCGCAATACTCCGCCGTGACGCGGGCGTGGGATCAGGGCGGCACCACGTACTTCAGCGCCTTCCAGTTCCAGGCCGACAAGCACCTGTCGAACAACATCAACTTCCTGGCCAGCATTGAGCTGCCCAGGCTGTACGACAACCTGACCACCGTGGTGAACAAATATAACCCGCAGCAGACCTGGGGGCTGGATACGACGGGCTCGTTTGAAAGCAAGGCCGCCGTCCTCTATGAGCTTCCCTTCGGCCTGGGTCAGCGCTGGCTGAATTCCGGCAAGACCGGCAATTTGCTGGGAGGCTGGCAGGTGGCTGGGGTCCTCACCTACAACAACTCTCAGCCGCTAACGATCACGCAGTCGGGTGAGAGCTTTATGAACGGCACCAACTACCCCAACATCAACCCTTATGTAACGATGTGGTCCGGCAACTACGGCGCGATCCCGAAGTTCTTTGAGGGCAAAATACCTGCACCGCTGCTGTTCAGCACCAACGCCTGGACCAACACCGGCAGTGAGTACGTGCTGGGCAATGCCAACCGCGACTACAGCGCGGTGCGCGGCCCCTGGTACCCGGTGGAAAACCTGAGCGCCAAGAAGCTGTTCCATATCACCGAGGGGACCTCGTTCACTTTGCGCATGGACTACTTCAACGCGTTGAATCGGGTGCAGGCGCCGTTCCCGACCGAGACGCTTGGCTCCTCGAACTTCGGCCAGGTCACCAGCAAGTTCACCGCCGCCAATCGCGAGGGACAGGCCCAGGCTACCTTCAACTTCTAGTCGGACGATCCCCTTGCGCGGCTCTCGCGCGAGCGTGACAGCGCTATGCTGCTGTGTTCGCCGGAAGCACTGCACGGAGATCGTCGTTTTCAGTCGGGAGTGAGCTCCCGCAAATCCAAGTTTGATCACCGGAGGGCAGCAAGGATTCTCGTGTCTCAAGAAGACTTTCAATCCCGCGTTCAGGCCGCCATTTTGCTTTCCGTCATTTTGCTTGCCGGACCAGCCACCCGTGCTTGTGCGCAGAGCGATGCCTCGCAGCCGCAGCTCATGCCATCCGGCCAGCTCATTACGCCGCTTGCGCCACCCGGAGCGAAGTTCACGAAGCTGAATCCTGGACTCAAGGATTTTCCGGACTACACGGTCGGCCAGGCCGTAAAGACGGCGATCAGCCCGGACGGAAATACGCTGCTGGTGCTCACCAGCGGCTTCAATCGTTTGCACGACGCGAACGGACACCAGTCGGCTGCTAATTCGAATGAATATGTGTTTGTGTTCGACGTGAGTCAAGGGAGCCTGCGCCAGAATCAGGTGCTGCAGGTCCCGAACACGTTCATCGGGCTAGCCTTTGCGCCCGACGGCAATCGCTTCTTCGTCTCCGGCGGCGCCGACGACGAGGTACACGTCTTCTCGCAATCAAACGGTGAATGGACCGAGACGGCAAAGCCCATCGCCCTCGGCCACACCACCGGAGCCGGATACCATCAGCGGCCGATGGTGGCAAACCTAGCGGTGACCGCGGACGGCAAGACGCTGGCCGTTGCCGACATTGCGCAGGATGCCATTTCGCTGATCGATCTCGACGGGAATGACAAGATTGGCGAACTCCTACTGCGCCCTGCTGAGGTGCAGGTCTCCGATGCAGCGGCTGGCGCAGGTATTCACTCGGCGGCGGAGAACGGAGCAGTGTCCGCAGGCGCTGCAGCGGCGCGCGCTCACGGCGAGTCGCCGTTCGGCGTTGCCATCAAAGGAAACGCAACGGCCTACATTTCCAGTGAGCGCGATCGCGAGGTCGATGTGGCCGACATTGCGCAGCCTGCGTCGCCGAGGCTGATCGCACGCATTCCGGTTGAAGGCAATCCCAATAACATCCTGCTGAATCGCGCGCAGACTCGGCTCTTTGTCGCCGCGGACAATAGCGATCGCGTCTCTGTGATCGACACGTCAACCAATCGTGTGATCGAGCAGATCCGGACCACCGCGCCGGCCGGTGTAGTGCGCGGTCCGGTGCAACTTCCCGGTGCGGCGCCCAACAGCCTCGCCCTCTCGCCCGATGAAAAGACGCTCTACGTCACCAACGGCGGCATGAACGCTGTCGCCGTGATTTCGCTGGACACCGGCGCGCCGCATCGCGTCATCGGACTGATCCCGACCGGATGGTATCCCCAGTCGATCAGCGTGAGCCACGACGGCAAGACGCTCTACGACGTGAACAGCAAGAGCGATCCTGGGCCGAACCCGCGCTATGACGGCGTCTCCATTCCGCAGGCGACGTACCTGGCCCACCAGGCTGCGAACCAGTACGTTTTTCAACTTGAGAAAGCCGGCCTGCAGGCGATCCCGGTTCCCAATCGGGACGAGCTTGCCTGGCTGACGAAGCGCGTCGCCGCGAACGACTTTCTCGACACCGTGCCCAATCCGCAGGACGAGTTGACGATGGCCGCAGTGCGCAGCCACATCAAGCACATCATCTACATCATCAAGGAAAACCGGACGTACGATCAGGTGCTCGGCGATCTCGATCGTGGCAACGGCGATCCCAGCTTGGCCGAGTTTGGCCAGGTCATCACGCCGAACCAGCACCAACTGGCCACCCAGTTCGTCGATCTCGATAACACGCTGTGCAGTGGAGAAGTGAGCGGCAACGGCTGGCCGTGGAGCACCGCGGCACGCGAGTCAGACTTCAATGTGAAGACCGTTCCGCTGAGCTACGCTGGCCGGGGATCGCCGCCGGGTGACTCTGCTGCCGATGGTCCCGAGGGCGAAAAGGACGAGGGCTACATCTGGGATTCGGCGCTCCGCCACCACTTGACGATTCGCAACTACGGCTTTGAAGCTCGCATTCCGGCTAAGACGCCCGAGGTCCCCGATCCGTACGCGACGCACACGGTGGTCGGGATCGCCGTTTGGCCGCACCTTGCCAATGTGACCGATCCCTACTTCCGCGGCTTCGATAACGCCTATCCTGATTTTCGCCGCGAACTCGAGTGGGAGCGGGAGTTCGATGGGTACGTTGCCGGCCACAATCTTCCCGATCTTGAGTTCGTCCGTTTCATGCACGATCACGAGGGCAACTTCGATAACGCCATCGACGGCATCAACACACCGGAAAAGCAAACGGCGGACAACGACTACGCGGTGGGCAAGTTGATTGAGCACGTGGCGCAAAGCCCCTACGCGAGTTCAACGCTGGTCTTCGTGATTGAGGACGACGCGCAGAATGGGCCGGACCACGTGAACGCGCATCGCACCATCGCATTCATCGCCGGGCCCTACGTCAAGCAAGGAGTGGTTGTGCATGAGCGCTACTCCACAGTGAATATGGTGCGCACGATTGAGGACGTCCTGGGCCTCGGCCATCTGAATCTCAATGACGAGTTTCAGCGGCCGATGACGGATGTCTTCGATCTGCATCAGGCAACGTGGACCTACGCCGCGATTGCGCCGGCGCCGATTGCGCGCGAGTTGGGTATCGCGCTGCATCAGAGCGAGCTCGCGCCGGCCTTTCACGACGCAGAGCCGGCCGAATATTGGGCGCGTGAAACGCGCGGCTTCGACTGGTCGCAGGAAGACCGGATTCCGGCCGTCCTCTTCAATCAAATTCTGTGGAACGGCCTGACTGGTGGCGCTCTTTATCCGGCGGCGCGCAGCGGCAAGGACTTGAGCCAGGATCGCGACATGGTTCGAAAAGAGCAAACCAGGCATTTTCTTTATCGGGAGCAGTAGAACCGGTCTGCCTCAGAGCAGTGATCTGAAGCAGGCTGAAAAGCACCATCCGGATTATGCAGCCTTCGCGCAGCCTCACCACACGCGGGGTCTTCATTCCGGCACAATCTCCCGCGGATGGTTTCGCACAGGCGCAGCCGATCTCGCAGGTCAAAGGCCTATACCGATGCGTTCGCATTCCACTGCTCGTTTGACGAACCCGTTTCCCAAACGCCCGCCTTTCGCGCTTTTCGATGTGCTGGTGCTTGCTGCCCTAATCGCGGCCCCGATCGCGGCCCCGATCGCAGCCCCGGCTGCGTTCGCGCAAGCCGTTCCCGAAGAAGCCTATGGCCCATACAACGCGATTTTCCTGCCCGACGGCGTTGGCCTGATCAAGCCGCTTGCGCCGCCGCCGTCACTCGATCCGCGCTACAACGGACCCCAGCCGCCGGATTCCCTGACTGCCGGCGCCGCGCAGTGGACGCTTGCCTTCTGGTTTCATCCCTCCGACTCCCTCTCAGGCACCATGCTGCTGGCCGGCATCGGCGACCCCACCGGCGACGACGCGCGTTTTATCGGCATCGAGAACAACCGTCTTGGACTTTGGCTGGGCAAGGCGCAGGGCACTGCGCATCTGCTCACGAGCAAATCGCAGCTTGGCCCGGGCGACTGGCATTTCGCCGCGGCCGTTAGCGACGGCCAGCGCGTTACGCTCTATGGCGATGGCACTTCGCTGGCTTCGTGGCCACTGATGCAGGGAGCGATTGCCGCGCAAGTTGAAATCGCGCCCTCGCTGCCACAGTCGCTGACATTGCAAATGTCGTTGCCAAAGCAGGTCTCACAGCCGTCGCTTGCCATCACTCACTTCGGTGGCCGGATCGCCGCGCTCAAAATCTACCGCGAGCCGCTCAGCGCCGGGCAGATCAAGGCGATGAACGACGCCCGGCCTGACTTCAGCATTCCGACGTATGAAGAAGCCTCGCCGCACTGGGGCGTGCAGACGCGCGGCCAGGCCGGCATGAGCGAACCGCAGGATCCCGCAACCTTGCCGCGCAGCAAAGTGCCTTTTCAAAAGCCTATTGCCCAACCGTTGCATGCAGCAGATCTCCGGACTGAACTGGTGGGCGACAATCCCTGGAAGCTTCGCGGCGGATGGAGGCTGGCCGCCGCACCGCAGGTGAAAGCCACAGGCGAGGAGATTTCAAAGCCCGGATACAGTGACAAGGATTGGATCGTTGCCACCGTGCCCGGCACCGTGCTCACCACGATGGTCGATCGCGGAATCTATCCCGATCCCGGCTACGGCTTGAACAATATGGCGATCCCCGAAAGTCTTGCCCACCAGGACTACTGGTATCGCGTCGAGTTCAGTGCGCCCGTGTCCGCGCGCGGCAGCCGGCTCACCCTCACATTCCTGGGTGTGAACTACGCCGCTGAGGTCTGGCTCAATGGCAAGAAGCTGGGCGGTTTTAAGGGTGCCTTTCTGCGCGGCACGTTCGACGTCACCAATCTGGTGAAGGATACCGGCGAGAATGCGCTCGCTGTGCGCGTCTCGCCTCCGCCGCATGCCGGCATTCCGCAGGAAGAATCTCTCACCGCCGGCCCCGGAGAAGACGGCGGCGTGGAAGTGCTCGATGGTCCTACCTTCGCCGCGAGCGAGGGTTGGGACTGGATCCCGAGCATCCGTGACCGGAATACCGGAATCTGGCAGGACGTTACGCTGACCGCCGCGGGCCCTGTCCAGATCGGCGATCTGAATGTTGTAACCACGCTGCCCAAGCCAGACCGAAGCGAAGCCGATATCGAGATCGACGCGCCGCTCATCAACACGACCAATGCGCCCGTCGAGGGCGACCTAACCGCGACGTTTGACGACGTGAAGGTAACGAAACACGTGAGTCTCGCGCCTGGAGAGACCGATGTCCGTCTCAAGCCGTCTGAGTTTCCGCAGCTCAGGGTGGTCCATCCGCGCCTGTGGTGGCCTAACGGCTACGGCGATCCCACGTTGCACACGCTGCACGCGGTGTTCACCGTAGGTCATCAGACAAGCTCAACCGGGCAAGTCGACTTCGGCATGCGAGAAGTGAGCTACGAACTCTCCCTGCTTGACAGCACAGGCCACTTGCACCGCGTGGAGGTGCTGCCCGGCCGCACTTGCGATAAGGAACTGCCACTGATCGATGACACCCACCAGGGCATTCGCGCGATTGAGGACGAAACCTCCAACTTGGCGACGCCGGGCAGTAAGGAGTCGGAAGTCCGCCACACTTGGGTGCAGACGCTCGAGCCCGGCGCTTTAGCATCAGCCTCTGTGCGGCCCGTCGAAGAAAAATGGCCCGGCACCGATCTCGTGATCAAGGTAAACGGCGTACGCATCGCCGCGCGCGGCGGCAACTGGGGTATGGACGACATGATGAAGCGTGTCAGCGTCGCCCACCTGGAGCCGTTCTTTCGTCTCCACCGCGATGCTCACGTCAATATGATTCGCAACTGGATGGGCCAGAATACCGAGGAGAGCTTCTACGCCCTTGCCGACAAATACGGTCTGATGGTGTGGAACGACTTCTGGGAATCGACCGAGAACTACAACCTGGAAGCGCAAGATCCGGAACTCTTCTTGAAGAATGCGCGCGACACCATCCTGCACTTCCGTCATCATCCGTCCATTGTGGTTTGGTGTGGACGCAATGAAGGCGTGCCACAGGCCCCCATCAATGAGGGGCTGGCTGAGCTGGTGCGCACTCTCGACCACACCCGCTATTACACCCCCGGTTCCAACCAGGTAAACTTGCGCCGCTCTGGCCCCTATCTGTGGGAGCCGGCAGAAAGTTACTTCCGCATCAATCGCGGCTTCAGCGTTGAGCTCGGCATGCCCAGCGTGCCTACCCTTGAGAGCTTGGAATCCTTTATCCCCGCCCCCGACCGCTGGCCCTTCAGCGACACCTGGGCTTACCACGATTGGCACCAGAGCCAGGGCGGCCGCGTGTCGGTCTACATGAACGCCATGAACACGCAGTTCGGCGCGCCCACCAGCTTTGAAGACTTCGAGCGCAAAGCGCAGATGCTCGACTACGTTGGCCATCGCGCCATCTTTGAAGGGATGGCCGCACACCTGTGGCAGCCCAACTCAGGCCGCATGATCTGGATGACGCAGCCCGCGTGGCCCAGCACGATGTGGAACTTTCTCAGCTGGGACTACGATACGCAGTCGAGCTTCTATGGCACACAGAAAGCTCTTGAGCCGGTTCATGCACAGCTCAACCTCGACGATGAATCCGTTGATCTGATTAACCTGGGCGATGCGCGGCCCTACAGTGTGCGCGTTCGGATCATCAGCTTCGAAGGCAAAACGCTGATCGACCAGACGAACAGGGTCCAGGCCGCAGCCGACGATCGCACGCCGGTCGCAAAGCCGGATCTCGAAGCACTCGCCAACGGCCACACGGTCTTCGTCGTGCTCGATGTTGCCGACGCCTCGGGTGCGCCGGTGAGCAACAACTTCTACTGGTGGGCAGCAAAAGATGCAACGCTGCGGGAACTCGACACTTTGCCGGCGGCTACCATTCAGGCTTCCGCAACCCCGTCAAAAGTAAACGGCGAACGAAAAGCCCTGGTGACTCTCACCAACTCCGGCACGGTGCCGGCTGTGCTGGTGAAGCTCACGCTTGAAGATGCCGCGACCGGCCGCCGCATCCTGCCGGCCTACTACGGCGATAACTACGTCTCGTTACTTCCTGGCACGCAGCGCATCATTGCCGTGGAATTTCCTGCCGGTACCGAACCACCCGCCTTTGGCCTGCGCGGCTGGAATCTTGCGAAACAAGTCATCGCGGTGCACTGAAGCTTCACTGAGCTGTAATGTCCGGTCCGCTCCAATGACAAATTTATCGTGGAGGCTGCATCGTGAAGGGGTTGGAAATCTTGTTCCCGTAAGGATAGTGAGGCTCAAGAAATCAGCATCTGGATTGAATTCCCTGACACCCTGATATTTCCCTGTTCGGTGCTACTCACAATCGCATCGTAGCGCGGGAACATGTTTTGTTCAGCACCATTGGGATACGTGCCGACAGAAAATCGCGGCGGAATCCTCAAATTTCCCTCTATTTCTTCCTGTTAGCAGCGAACCCGGGTCTCAGAGAGCGTTCGCCCAGGACTCCGTCCTCCGCCATAGAGTCCTTAAAATCAGCGGACCAACAGGCTCGCGTTTCCGGGCCAATATAGGATTGTTGCATCATCTCTGCTGCGGGTCACCTACGCGGCCAGGGATTCTTGTAGAAGTACTCGTGCTCGCTGAACCTTGCCCTCACCGCTGTAACTGACACTCCTGTTTCTTGCGGATCTGCTCTCCGCTTTCAGTCTGCGCTGGTCACGACGACCATCGCATACACGCGCAACGGCGGCACGATGAAGGTCACTGTATCGCTCGACTCTTCGAAATGCAGGCCGGCCGGCTCGTTCTGATCGGCGGTAAAACAGGCGACTGAACTGGTCGCGCCAGGGAACTGCTTGCGCAGAGTGACTGCAAACGGGGCCGTGCGCTTGCCGCGCTCAAAATTGATGAAGTGCGCAATGGTTTCCTTCGTTTTGGCGCGCACGCAAAGCTCCATCACGGTCGTCAGCGGCGCCTCGGTGCGGATCGAGAATCCGGCCGGCATGGCCGCAACGATCGACTGGTAAATCTCCGCGTGATTCTTGGGCAGTACCCACTGGGAGGGCGAAAGCTGCGCCCCCTTCTTCAGCGTGATGCCGGGTTCGGGATTCTCGATGGTCGCAGTGGATCGCGCGGCGTGCAAATCTCCGCGAACGATCTCCGGGATCACGACGATCTGGCCCTTGCCAATTCGGCCGGGTTGCGGAAGCGGGCTGGCCGTGCGCTCCTCGCGCCACTCGTTGTACTTCCCCGCTCTGCCCGAAATAATCAGCGTGCCGCCCTGCTGCACGTAGCGCGTGAGCAGCGCGGCCTGGGCTTCGGAGATGCACTCCTGCCCGGCGAGAATCACCGCGCGATAGCGATTGATGCTCTCGAGCTGCTCATCGAAGAGAAGATCGAACGGCACTTTGTGCTGGATCAGAATCTGCTCCATCAGCGTCGCCGGAATCCATGTGGCGCTGACGCTGTAGGCCATCGACGGCCAGTTCAACAGAACCGCGACGTCAGTCACCGTATCGGTTTCTGTGTAGTACCGATCGTTGTGCGCGCGGAAGAACTCCATGGCCGGCGTAAAAACGTTGAATGCGCCCGGACCCCACGGCCCGCCTGTGCAGACGGGCTTTTGATAGCCGAAGGCCATGAAGAGGGAGGTACGAAGCTCGTCGTCGAGAAAGTCCGACTCCTCGCAGCATGAACCGATGCTTCGCGCCATCTTGTAGGAGCGAATCTGCGAAACGAGCGCTCCTGTCGCCGAGTCGATGCGCGCATCGTAGCCGCTGGTATCGAAGGAGAATCGGTCGACATGCCCGGAGAAAAGCGGATGATAGACGGCGTAGGTCCAGTAACGATTGAACGAATAGATGCCCTTCATGTTGTAGCTCACGGCCACATTGGGATTCAGGCTTTTTGCGTAGTTGTATAGCTCCGCTGCGTAGCTCGCCAGGGACTCGCACCGGAAACGCGTCCACTCCTGCAGAACCGGATCGTCGATCGCCGCCAGCTCCGTCGGTCCTTCTCCCGGGCTTTCGTGCCCATCCCACTGGTTTACGCGAATCCAATCCACATCGGCGATCCCGAAGCGGCGCATAGCCACTTCGCGATTGGAATACCGCTTGCGCAGGAACGCTGCGAAAGCCTCCAGGCAACGCGCGCAACGGCACGACCGCGGCTCGGGCTGCAGGGAGATCTGATCGAACGCCAGCTCGTCGGCTTTGAGATCCTGCACACCGGCACGCATCACGCGCTTCATGTACTCGCGAAAGCCCGGCTGGTTGTGGCAGGCGAAATGACGATAGGTCTTGATGCCGTAAGGAATCCAATGATTCCAGCAGTCGCGTTCCTCCCAGCCCTCTGCCTCGGGAACTTCGCGGTAGAGCGTTTCGGTGAACATGGTTCCGGCCACATAGACGCTCACCTTCATGCCAAGCCGGTGCATCGTCTCCGCGGCGCGGCGGGCTTTCTCAATGTGCGGCTTTTCATACTCCAGCCCGAATCCCTTGTAGAAAAAGATGCGGCCAAACTTCACGCCTGCATCGGCCATACTCTTCAAATTGTTGGGGTCCACCATTCGATCGTAGCGCGCAGCTTCCGCATCGCTATGGTCGCCGCGGCGCAAAAGATAGATGAGCGGCTCATGCGTCAGCCAGGTCACGTCTTTCGTAGCTTCGCTGCGCTGCGTGGCAAGCTGCGCCCAGCGCGTGGTTGTCTCAGCCGGCAGCGGCGCTGCATCCATCGGCGCCGCGAGGGGGCGCGCGCCGAGGGCGCCGCGTGCACCAAGCCACTGCGTGCCCAGCGCATTGCCGCCGGATAGGCCCATCCACTCCATCAGTTTTCTGCGTGAAATCTTCATGCTGCTGAACTCTGACTCATTTCCTAAAAATTTTGTTCGCACGCATTTGTCGCCGGAATCTAAATGATTGCGCGGGATTCGACGAGCGCGCGTACCGCGGCAACGGCGTTGGGAATGGTGTGCTTCTTGCTGAAGATACTCGAAGTGCCGCCCACGAGCATCGTAGCTCCCGAAGCGACCATGGAGGGAATGTTCTCGAAACTCACATTGCCGTCGACCTCGATTTCGACGTGCCGGCAACCCGCATCGTCCAGCAGCTTGCGCACGTCGGCGAGCTTGCGCACTGTGGAGGGGACGAGCGCCTGGCCGGCAAAACCGGGATTGACGGTCATCACCGTGATCAGATCGACATCATCGAGAATGTAGTGCAGCGCCGAAATCGGCGTGGCGGGATTGAGAGCGATGCCCGCCTTCACTCCGGCAGCTCGGATCTGTTGCAGTGCGCGCTGCACATGGTGCGTGGCTTCGACGTGAATGGCAATCGATGCGACGCCAAAGCTCGCCGTGCGGTCGATGTAGCGCTCCGGCTCTTCCAGCATCAAGTGGCACATCACCGGAGTAGCACTCAACTCGCGCACCGCCGCGAGCATCGAGAAATCCAGGCCGAAGTTCGGAACGAACCATCCGTCCATCATGTCGAAATGGAAGTAATCGATCTGCGCGCCGTCGAGTTGACGGATATCGGCTTCCACATTTTTCAGGTTGGCGCATGCCAGCGACGCGCCCAGCTTGATCGTCCTGCTCACTGTTCAATACCTCGCCCTTCAACGCAGATGAGCCGCGGCGTAAGCGGCCGTCTGCTTGTGCAGAATGGCGACGCCGATCAGCGGAGCATCGCAGCCAAGCGGTGAGCGGCAAATCCGGATGGAATCGGCAATGGTGGAGTACGCGTGGCTGCGCACAAACTCAACAAGCGGGTCGAAGAGCAGCTCCGATGGTGCTTCTGAGATGCCTCCGCTCAAGCTGATGAGATCGGGACTGAGGAGATTTGCCAGATTCACCAGGCCGATCCCGACATATTTCACTACATCTCCCACGATGCGTAAGGCCTGCATGTGTCCGCGCTGCGCCAATTCAAAGACGTCTTTCACCGAGATCAGTTGTGCGCTCTTGCCGGTCAGTTCACCCAAACCGGTGATCGATTGCCTCGCGCTGCGAACGATGGCCAATCCGCCGGCGTGCGCCTCAAGGCATCCCCTTCTTCCGCAGTTGCACTCGTTCCCATCGATTTCGACGATCTGGTGCGCCAGTTCTCCCGCCGTATGATTGAGGCTGCCCCGGTAGATTTTTCCATCCATCACCATTCCGCAGCCGATCCCGGTGCCCAGCGTGACGCTCACTATGTTGGTGAGCCCCCTGCCCGCCCCTGCCATGTACTCGGCCCAGGCCGCCGCCTGAGAATCCTGCGAAAGATGAACCGGCAGATCGTAGTGAGCGCGGATCGCCCGCACGACCGGAAAATTTACTGCGAAAATGTTCGGCGCAAAAACGATCACGCCTTTGTCAGGGTCTACGGTTCCCGGCACGCCCAGCCCGATGCTTTCAATCGCCGCCAGTTCTGTGTTTGCTCGCTCAATGACAACCGGAACATTCGCGACAATGGTGTCGACGATCCCTTCGCAGCCCGCTTCAGTCGGAGTCCTGACGCTGTGCCACGCGCGAATCGCACCATTCTCATCCGCCGCGCAGAACTTGAGGTTGGTTCCACCCAGATCCACGCCGATGCTGAATGTCCCGGCTGTCATCCTTACTCCCGCCGACCAGTCGAACAAGTCCTCCAGTGGCCTCAGTGGAGCCCCGCGCTCCGCCTCTTGCTCGCCACCGGACGTTGCGCCCGTGGAATGCCGATGCTGATAGCCAGCATTCCTGACAGACTCAAAGCATCCCAACGACTTCGGATATACGCGAATCGCTTCGAATACATTTGAATTCGTTTGGATTCAAGAATTATGCTTTCTGTACGCGAATGTCAAGAACGAAGTTCGAAAATCGGGCCTGAAGCTAGGCCGGCTCTAAACGCTCTGCATGATGGAATGGCCCGACTGGCCTGCCTGCCCGATCTAAGCCCTCGGATTTCTTCGTTGAGCGCCGAGCGGCGGCGTGTTAAATCTTGAATGATCAGTGCGTTAGCGGGCGTGCTCGTCCCTCAATGTATGCGAACGAGGGATCGCGGGCGGATATTGTCGACATGATGCTGTTGGACCATTCCAATGGCCTGTATGTGGAACTAGACTAGGGACATCTCGAAAGCCACTGGAAGGAAGGTGAAATGGCCAAGGGTATGGAGTCTGTAATGCGCAAGAGCGAGGACACCGTTGCCGCGGCCGTTCATGACGGCATGATGGGCGAGGAGCGCCGTGCCCAGATTCTGCAAATTGTGCGCAGCGAGGGGCGAGTAAAGGTCAACGAGCTCGCCGAGTTGTTCAGCACCTCCGAGGTGACGATCCGCATTGACCTCAACGAACTGCATGAGCGCGGCCTGGTGCTTCGGTCGCACGGCGGCGCTGTCCTGCCCGACACGATTCTTCGTGAGTCGCCCGTTCACGAGCGGCTGAAGGCCCACGCTGAAGAGAAGCGCCGGATCGGTGCAATGGCGGCTACGCTCATCAAGGATGGCGAAACGATCATCCTCGACTCCGGCACCACGACCCTGGAAATCGCCCGAAGAATCAAGAAGAAGCAGGGACTGCAGATCATTACCAATGGCATCAACATTGCGGTAGAGCTGCTGGATGCCCGGGACGCGCAGATCTTTGTCGTCGGCGGAACGCTGGGTCGCGAGTCAGCTTCGATCACTGGCCGCTTTACCGAGGACATGCTCGATCAGTTCTCCGCGGATAAGCTCTTTCTGAGCGGGGCGGGCTGTGACCCGGACTTCGGCATCAGCGGCGCTCACGTGGAAGAGACGATGGTGAACCGTGCGATGCTGCGCATCTCGCGCGAGATCATCCTCGTTGCCGACGCCAGCAAATTCGGCAAGCGCAGCATGGCGCGCATTGCGCCGTTTTCAGAGATCGACACAGTCATTACCGACACCAGCCTGCGCGAAGAGGCGCAGGAAAAGCTGCGCGCGATCGGCTGCAACCTGATCTTGGTCTAGCCGGCATCGCGCATCCGATCTGCTTCTAATCTTCTTCCGGTGTCAAATCGAGCTGGGCAACTCGGCCGCGGATGCGGATCGCTCCATAGAGGATTCCCGCCGCCATCCATGCTGCACCCAGCTCCAGCGCGGGCCGGCTGAGATGGATCCAGATAAACCCGCAAATGAGAATACCGAGCACGGGCACAGCCAGCTTGACCAGGTTTGCTTCCTTATCGCGAAGCAGCAGAATGAGCGATGCGGCATTTACGCCCATAAAACCGATGAATGCGCCGAAGTTTAGCGCCTGTGCGCCGATTTCGTACGCTCCACCGCCGAGGCGATCGGCAAAAAACTCCAGGCCGCCCGCGCCGGCCAGGGCGAGAACACCCACGAGCAATATATTGTTGCGGGGAATGCGATTCTTGGGCTCGATCGCGCCGAAGAAGGAACGGGGTAGCGCATTGCCACGGCCCATTCCATAAAGCAGACGCCCGGCGGCAAGCTGCGAGCCCATTCCCGAGCCGAGATTTGCCACGAGCAGCGTGAAATTGACGATCTGGAAGAGAACGGCGCCGCCCACCTGCCGCGAAACAATGGCGAACGCCGACTCGACTTGCTCGCTCGGGAAGGGCTTCGATCCCCAGACGAGCTGTGCCGCATAGACCTCGAGCGCGGAAAGCAAACCCGTGATGAGGCAGACCAGCACGGTCGCGAACAGAATGTTACGGCGCGGATTCTCAACTTCCTCAGAGAATGTCGAGACTGCGTCGAAGCCAATGTATGTGAGCACGGCTACCGAAGTGCCGGCGAAGATATTCGGCCAGCGGAAAGTTGCGGGGTTATAGAAGGGGTCGGTATAGAAACCGGGGCCGGCGTGCATGTGCCAGATTGTTCGTGCGACGCTCGCGAGAAACAGGATGACAACAATCACCATCCCCGCGCACAAGCCCTCGTTCAATCGCGCCGATGTCTTGATGCCGCGAAGATTGAGCCACGTGAAGATTGCGGCGAAGATGCAAATCCAGAGGTAAAAAGACGGCCCCGGCAGAATATTCATCGCTGCCTTCGCGCAGAACGCGATGCAGATGAGCGGGCCGAGGATGTAGTCGAGCACCATGCTCCAGCCAACGACGTAGCCGAGAAAGGGGTGAATCTCGCGCGCGACGTAGGTATAGGCCGACCCCGCGCTGGGGTGGGCGCGCGCCATGCGCCCGTAGCTGATCGCCGTGAACAGCATGGCAACCATGGCGAAAAGGATCGTGGTGACGACATGGCCGTTCGCCTTGTTGCTGATCACGCCGTAGATGCCCATCGGCGCGGTCGGCTGCACCATCACCATGCCGATGATCACCAGGCTCCACAGGCTGAGCGCGCGATTGAGCCGCATCGTCGGGTCCGGTGACGCACCGGGCGCGGGATTTTCTCGCGATGAATCGGTCGACAGTTTGGGCATTGCTTGAGCCGCTGCGTCAATTATCCGACGCTGGATGGATCGCGGGCCGGCAGAAGCTCGGCACGGGCGCAAATGCCGCGGAAATCGCGCCGGGCTTTAGCGAACCAGCTCGCGCTCCAGCACGATCTTGGAGATGTTGCGCAGCCGATCGACGTTGATACCGTGCTCCAGCCCCATGAAGTACGCGAAGAGCTGCAGCGGCACCACTTCCGTGATGGGAAACAGATACTCGGATACCGGCCGCACGTAGATGCAGTCGGCGACGAGCCCGGCAACCTCCTGGTCGCCCGCGTTCGCTACCGCGATGACCTTTGCGCCCTGCGCCTTCATGTCACGCAACAGTTGCAGCGTCTTCTTATAGCGCAGAACAGAGCCCTCGAGCCCAGGATCGACCGTGGCCAGCACCACCAGCGGCACCGTGTCGTCGACCATCGCATTCGGCCCGTGCTTGAGCTCTCCAGTCGGGTAGCCCTCGGCATGCACGTACGACGATTCCTTCACCTTCAGCGCGCCTTCGCGCGCAATCGCATAGTGAATGCCGCGGCCAAGAAAAAGAAAGCTCGCCGCCGCTTTGTACTTGCCGTGTGCAAGGCCGGCCGCCTGCACCTGCCAGTTATCGATCTGGGCTTCAATCTCTCCCGGCGTATTCCACAATGCCGCGATGTGCTTTGCAACCATCGCGTCGTCGATACGCCCGAGGCGCTTGCTCTCGTAAAGCGCCAGCAGATAGAGCACCGCCAGCTGGCACGTGAAACTCTTGGTAGCGGGAATCGCCTTCTCAACGCCCGCGGCCAGCGGCAGAGAGACATCGGCCTCATGGGCCATTGCGGATGTCGCGGAATTTGTAATCGCAAGCGTCTTGAATCCGCGGCGCCGTGCCTCACGCAGCGCCGACAAGGCATCTGAAGTCTCACCCGACTGCGAAACCACCATCACGCTGCGCTCGCGCAGATTCGGACCGCCGCGAAAGCTGTATTCGCAGGAGTACTCGACCGCGACATCCAACCCGCACAAGTCTTCAAGAATCACCTTCGCCGCAAGGCCGCTGTGCAGGCTCGATCCGCTGCCTGCGATCAGAACTCCGCCTTCAGGAATCGTCCACTTCTCCAGCAACTTGATCAGCTCAGGCTTTAATTTGCCGCCATCGGAATAAAGCTCCAAGGTACGGCGAAGTGCCACAGGCTGTTCATAAATCTCTCGCAACATCTCATAAGGAAAACTCTGCATTGTGATTACTCTACCTGCCTATCCGCGAACTGAAATCCCACCACGTTTCCGCCGAATCCAATTCCGCATCTTCAAAAAAAGTCACTTGCGGTCCAGCAATTCCACCGCTCTGTGTGTGGCCCATGTTTTCCGGCATATCTCTCATCCTCACTTCGCCCCAGGGCCCACGTATGGATTCTGATCGATGGGCGGCGGTTGCCCGGCCATCTCCGGTGCCCTGGCCAAGGATGGAAAGGGTGCGAAACGCATTGCGCAATCTATGGGCCGCCCGCGTGAAGATCCTGCGGCGCGATATACGGTGACGCCCTCGCCCGCTGGCTCGAGGTTCCCTGCAAGGCTCCCGACCTTGAAATCCGCGTCCTTTGCGCTCATCGTGGAGTGCTCAAGATCGTCGGCAAAAACATTGTTCAAAGTGATTCCAAGCTTATGCTGCCCATCCAATCCGAAAAACGTATACGTTCCATGCGTGAGGATATGGATATCTTCGAGAGTAATGTCTCGATAGACGGGCAGGAGATCGCCGCTCTTGTCGCTGTAAAAGGGCGTGAAGGCCAGCGGATTGATAACGTTTCGCATGCAGATGTTGCGATATTGAATGTCATGCACGAGTCCGCCGCGGCTGCGGTCCGACTTGATGCGGATGCCGTTGTCCGCTCCGTCGATCGTGAGATCGTCGACCAGCATGTGCTCAACTCCGCCGCTGGTTCCGCTGCCAATCGACATCCCGTGACCCGCATAGAAATGGTTGTGCACGACGGAGATATCTGTCGCAGGTACACCACCGCCCGCTCCGATGGTCACGTTGTCGTCTCCATTGTTGATGGAGCAGTACGCAATCGTGACATTTCGCGAAGAGCCTGGATCGATCCCGTCCGTATTGCGCGCGGACCTCGGGGTCATGATCTTCACTCCCCATGCGGTAAAGCCCTCGGTTCCGCCGGCGCTCACGTGCGTGCCCGGCGCGTTGCGCAGCGTGATCTTGTACAGCACAACGTTCTTCGCGTGACGGACAGTGATCAGATCGAAAACACTCTGCGGCTTGTCGGCGAGCTTGCCCTGGTAGGCCAGGTCCCACCACGTCGCATCCTGCCCCAGCATCTTCGCCCCGCCGCGCCCATCGATCGATCCCTCGCCCATCACCGCGCTGTTCTCAATGCCGTCGCCGGAAATCAGCGCCTTGCATCCCGCACTCCGCTTGCTGCGCTCGCTCAGGATTCCGCAACTTCCCGGCACACGATCGAAGAGCCGCGGATCGCGCGAGCCCACCAGTGCCGTATTGGCATCAATCACCAGTGTCACTCCCGAGCGCAGTTGAAGCGGCCCGCTCAAAAACACATTCTTCTGTCCGCTGGCGCGCAACACTACGGCTTTCCCCGCCGCGCAACTGTCAATCGCCTGCTGGATCCGATCCGTATCGAGAGCGCGCTCATCCTCCTCGCGGATCACTCCGCCAGGCGCGGCAATCCTTGCTTCGAGAACCGTGCATCCGCGGGGCAGGCGGGGCTCGGTCACGTTACGGGAATCTTGGGCCCTCATCGTCTCAGCAGATAGTTGGAAAACCAAGAGCAAGAACAAACAGCCCGCAGATTTCCCAACCATCAACCGTGAAGGGCGCGACAACTTATCGCATGCTGCACTCAAGTGACCGATTAGCATGGACTGCCTTCTTGAGGATTCATTCCACGACGCCTCATCGATTCCATCCAACCGTTGGTGGGGCGGGTCGAACCGAAGCCCGGCCCCCTCACAACTTCTCTAGAATTCAATGCGGCCTGAAAATTGAATATCTCGCTGGTGATTCGCTTGCGAGGTAAACGTGCCGAAAGAGGCCGTGGTTGAAGGCGCATAGGTAATGATCGGAGTGCTTTGCTGCGGTAACGCCTTCGCGGTAAGAGAAGTCGTGAGCCCTCCGAAGATCACATTGTTCGGAACGTTGAATACATCCATTCTGAAGATGAAATTGGCCCTGCCGTCCTTCAAGAGCGGAAATTCTCGACGAACGCTTGCGTCGACGTCATGGTCGCCCGGACCATAGATGTGATATGGCCCTGTGGTTGGGGCATTGCCGAATGTGTAAGTCGATGGAGTTGTAAATGCTGTCGGATCGAGATATTGCGTCGTTCCCAGAGTGGCGGCGGTTACGTGCGAGCCATAACCTCCATGAACGCGGGGCGAGCCAACATAACCGGGCGTGAGGTTGGGGATACATGTGCCGGTCGTACCGCCCGTACTGCAACCACTGGTCGTTACCTGAATCGGATAGCCGCTTGCGTAGAAAAAGTCGGTGGTCAAGCGCCATCCGCCCACGATCGCGTCGACAAATGGGTTGTCGCCTCCCACAAGGTGGCCGCGACCGGCGGGAAGATCATAAACCGCATATGCGGTGAGAAAGTTTGGAATGTCGGTAACGCTGGGGGACCACTCCGTGCGCAGGGGCTCATAGCCGTTGCGATAGTTCTCAACGTCGTCCATCGCCTTGTCCCAGGTGTAATTCAGCGTAAAGGTTACGCCCCGGATCGGAGCGCGCTTAGTGAGCACCAATTGCAAGGCGTTATAGTTTGTTGTCCCGATTGCTTCGAAGGTGTCGTTGATCTTGCTGTATTGCGGGAACGGCAGAGTTAATTGCTGAATGGATTGTGTAGTTGGGAATGAGGAGTTGACAACCAATGACGGGAACATCGCTTGCGCTGTGGCGAGCGCGGCACCGTTCGATATTGGTTGCGAAAGAATACTCGACTTAGGATTCGTTGAACTTGGGACTGGACCAAGGGCAAGATATTGCAGAGGCGCTGAGTTGTTGTAATAGCCTCTGGCCCCGCTGGTAACGAGGTTGAAGCCCAGGTTGCCCACATAGTTCACGCTGATGACAAGATCCTTATAGAGGGAGCGCTCGATTCCGACATTGAAGTTCTCGTACTTCAGAGATAGCCCTCCCAGCACGGGATCGGCATAGTTCATCGATGAGCCGGTCGATCCAGCGGGAAGAAGAGTGGAGTAGTAGGTTCCGAGGCCGGCAGCCGCGGAATTGATCGTGGGTGGAAAATTGTATCCTGGTATTGACGAACCGGCCTCTGACCCTGCGCTCGGCGTAGTCGTTGGTCCATTCGGACTCAGCCAGAATGCCGGCAAGCCAGGATAAGTTGTCGTATTGCCATTTGTGAAGCTAGGCGCTACCGAATAGCCTAAGATGCCGCTGCCTGACAGAAAAGTACTTTGGCCGGTGCCCGTACCGGTGTTGTTGTTGCGCGAATAATAGATGCTGTAGCCCGCGCGAATCACAGTCTTGCTGTCTACGCTGTACGCCATCCCCAGGCGCGGACCCCAGTTGCCCCAATACCTGTGAAGGGGCGTATCGCAGTTACAATATTCGGTTCCGGATTGGTGACCCGCAAACTCCAGCGCTCCCGCATAACCGCTGTAAGGATTTGCTCCAGTCGGGTTGAAGTAGGAAAAGTGGTCGTGCGCTTCATGGAAGGGTTGATCCATGTCATAGCGCAGTCCGAGATTGACGGTCAGCTTCGGAGATAACTTGATGTCGTCCTGTACGTAAGGGGACCAGTTATGGAGCCGGAGGCCGGAGCTCAACATAGCTTGGTCAGAAAAGCTCGCCGAATCGACGGCGCCGAGCAGAAAGCTTGCATAGGAAAAGCCGGTGTTTGCGGTTTGGCCGTTTCCGGCGAGAGCGCCTGTTTCTGCAGCGGCGTAATTCAGCGAAAGGGGAGTAGAGCCGGTAAGAGGGTCATCGAGAGTTGCCTCGAGCCACTGTCCCAGGACTCCGAAGGTGAATGAGTGCCTGCCCTTTGAATACAGAAGGTTGTCAACAAACGAAAAGTCTCTGGAGACGGTCAGATAGCCGGTCTGGCCCGCCCACTCATTAGGAAATGCTCCGGACTTGCCGCCGAATTCAACTTGCGGGAATGCACCTGCAGCTTGCCCCGCGGGTAATCCTGTGATTCCAAGGGTCGATGCGCCAAACGCATTCGATTGCGAAAAGTTGGCATCCAGATCCCACCACGTATCGATCCCGTACTTTACCTGGTTTACTAGGTGCGGCGAAAGGGTATAGGTGTCCTCAAGGATTACCGCCTTGGTGTGCGTCAAACTCGGATGTGAGTTGGTATAGGGCGCCGGGGCTTGCTGGTTCGAGTTGCTCGGTATACCAACGCTGGCGGCCAGTCCCTGTGCGTAAATCACAGATATCTTGTTGCGGTCGCTCAAATCGAAATCGAGATGGCCCGCAGCCGACCAATTGCTGTTTCCGGAATTCGTAGTGAGAAGAATATTGTTGCTCCCGATGGGAGTGGATTGATTTGCCCGGCTGGCTAATTGCGTCATGCCCAGGCTTTGCATGGCCTGTGAGATGGCCGAAATTCGCGCTACCCCGCCGGGCATATTTGCGAAGTTGTCGCCTGGGATGGGAGTCCTTGAACAGGTCGATGGGTTACCCGGAGTGGTGCATGTTTGGCTCGCCGGGTCATACAGCTGATACCCCAGGCCGCCGGGAGCGAGCAGCTCCGAGAAATTGCCTTGCAGCTCAGCAAGATTTGGAACATCTTCGAAAAGCGGAGTCACAGACACCGCCTCCCGGTATCCCGCATAGTTCCCGAAGAGAAATACCTTATCCTTCCATCTGGGCAGGCCCGACCACGCGGGCAAGAGTCTGAGTATCGGACCGCCGAGAGTGATGCCATATTCGTTCTGGTGCTCTGCTGGCTTACCCGCGGGCACTGTTTGTCCAGCAGCGTTCTTCTGAGTGACGGCAGGCTGCGTGAATCCCCACGTGTCGAACGCGGTATTGCGCAGATAGTCGTAGATCGACCCGTGCCACTTCTTGGTTCCAGACTTCAACTGGTAATTTTCAACCCCCATGCCCTGCTCGCTCGCCGGGAACGAGGAAGTCTGAATCTTGACCTCACTCACCGTGTCTGCGGCAAATGCGATCCACACGTTTCTTGAATCGCCGTCGCCTCCGCTCATTGGAATGCCGTCGAAATAAATCTCGGTGACGGTTCCACCGGGTCCCGAACCGTTAACTACGCCTGTATTGTCGTTATCCGAAGTGCTGGTGTATCCAGGTGCCTGATTCTTCGTGCTGTTCTGCATGCCTGGGAAAAGCCATGACAAGTCCGTAATCATGCGCTGGCTTCCGTTCATCAGCAACGGTATGGAATCCACGGTTCTCTGATCGAGGATGCCGCCGAGCGTCGCATCCTCGGTTTCAAGAGTTTCAGCTTGAAGTGGATTTTCTGTCACCGTTACAGTCTGCGATTCGCTTCCAACCCTGAGCTTGATATCCAGGCCCACTTTGCTGGTCGCATCCACAGTGATGTTATTTTCGGTGAAAGTCTGATAGCCGGCGACCGTTACCGTAATCGAGTAATGCCCGGGCTCCAGAGGCGTAATGACGTAATATCCGGTGCTGCTCGCTTTTCGATCGTACTTTGAACCTGTTTCCACTTGAACTGCGGTCAGCGCGGCTCCCGGAACCACCGCTCCGGATGAGTCGGTGATGGTTCCGCTGATTTCGCCGTCACCGGCCAGCTGCGCTGAAACGTTGGCCGCCGCGGACAGCAGGATCGCTGCAACCGCGATCATGCAGAAACTCAGGAACCGAGAACAGCCCACGTTGAACCGGATCGTTGACGTCATAAGTAGACCTCCAATTTTCCCTTCGCATCGCAGGCGAGGGTGGCCCTTCTTGGCCCAGGCTCGACAAGGATGAAATTGTCGAGCGATGACAGCTTTCGAAATCACTCGAACAGAATCGAAATGATTCGAATTGATTTTGATTTTCGTTTTATATCCCGATCGATACGGGATTGTCAAGAAGAAATTTCCAATCTGACGGCGAATCCGTGCTCGTTTGACAGAAAATAAAGAAGATAGTGAGGGCTCCGTCCGTAAGGCAGGCTCCTTCGAGTCAAAAAAGGCTTCGAGTATTCGACGAAAATCGAAGGTGAGCTCGCTTGGGGTGCCCAAACCTCTGAAAACAAATGATTCTGCTTCAATTCTAGCTAAGTGCAGCAGCGGAATCAGTGGAGTGAGACGACGGCATCGGCTTGCTTATTGATAGGTGTACCGTCGTGCGACTCCACAACAAAACCTGTGCCCGACACCTCGGCATAGCGAATCATCAGTCCATGTTGCGCTTCGATCTTCACATTGCGCAGCGTTACACCCGACACATGAGACTCTGGCAATCCCACGATTTCTCCCGCCGTCGCTCCTTCGGTCGAGGTTAGGTTCTCAAAGGTGAATCCGTGGAAATGGGGCGTGAGTGGCGTCACTGGCTGCGCGGTTTCCTCGTCGGCCGAGGGGCCTTTTTGTGTCAGGCGCGTTTCCATACCGGAGTACTCGTAGATGTTGAGCGTCGTCTTCACGTGCTTCATGTCAATATCGCGAAAGAATAGCCCTGTCACATCTCCGCCGCGATCACGGTTCGACTTCACGCGGATTCCGTTATTGGTTCCGTCGAAGTGAATCCTCTCCGCATGCACGTTGCTCACACCGGCGGTGACATCGCTGCCAATCGAAAGCCCATGGCCATGGAGAAATGTGCAATCGGTAATGGTGATGTTGCGGCTCGGCAGATAGGTCGCCTTCACGCCAGGCTCGCCTGCCTTGATCGCAACGTCGTCGTCGCCCACATCGGCCAGCACGTGATCGATGGTCACATTCGACGATGAAAACGGATCGATGGCATCCGTATTCGGAGAATTGGCGGGCGCAAGAATCTTCACGTTGCGGATGGTCACATCGCTGGAAGCAAAAGGAACAAGATTCCACCCCGGAGAGTTCTGAATCGTCACGCCCTCCACCACCACATGCCGGCAATGGTCGAAGATGATCATCTTGGGCGCAGGGCCGTCGACTTCGGGCTCGTCTTTTTTCAGCCACCACGCCGCGCCCGAGCCATCGATGGTTCCCGCGCCGCGGATCGTCACGTTCATTGCACCGTAAGCGCCGATCAGCGGCTCTTTCCCCGGCTCCTGAAACTCCTCGTGCGGCGGATAGTCGGCGTGCGCTCGCGACCCCAGCAGAGTTGCTCCGCTCTCAAGCTCGAGACTGATGTTGCTCTTGAGCACGATGGGTGCGCTCAGATACGTTCCCGCCGTGAGCCGCACCGTGCCGCCGCCATGAGCTGCGCACGCGTCGATCGCGCGCTGAATCGCTGCGGTATCCTTCGTTGTGCCATCGCCCCTTGCGCCAAATGCCCGTGGATCGCACACGCCGGCTGCGTGCGCCACCATTCCTCCAGCGAGAAGAACCAGAGACAAAACAAGACCATATCGATGTTTCAATTTGAAGTCCTTCCAGCAAGAAATTGCGAGTGTCATCTTTGATGTCTCATCGCGTTGTTTTCAGGAGTGAAAGGTTAAACTCACCCACGAAAGTAGAGTTGGGTGTCACGTCGAGTCTTTGCGCGGGATCTTCTGGCCGGACGCGTTTCGAAGGCCGTCCCTCAACCGCGGAAAGCACCTGCACGCCCGTCGCGCCGTCGATGCGAAGATAGGGCGCGCCTTCCACACGAATTCCTACGCCCGAGTTCCCTGTTAGCTCTGCCCAGCGCGTCGCCTTCACTCCCTGAATGTCTGCGCTCGCAAGATCGCCTGACCATACTCCCAGAATCGCCGCAGCTTTCTCGTTCGGATATGCATCCAGCGGTCCCAGTCCCAGCCAATGCAGGTGAGTGATCGCCGGCGCAGCTCCCAGCGTCATTCCCACAAATGGCAGCCACTGCGCCTGCAGCTGCGGGCGAATCGCGTAGTGCACGGTGAGCACGCCGTCTCGGTGGATCGAATAACTATAGGTAACAGCGAAGTGATTCTTCGCATCGACCACGTGATCGGCGGTCGCCTCGATGCGCACTTCATCCGCGCCCTCATTCACTTTCCACGAGGTCACGGTGGTGTGGTACTGGTTGAGGTCAGGCAGATTCTTTTCGCCGCCCTCTGCGTTCACGATAATCTGCTCGGTCGAGTTCAGCGGACGCCAAATAGCGAGCTTTGCATTCTGCAGCGCCGGAACGCCGCCGAGCGAAGCCGAGCTCAGCTGCGCGGTTTGCGGATCGAACCTGTAGGCCGCGTCGCCCACCTGGACCGTCACCGCCTGCTTGCCGGAAGTCACATGCAGCGCCTGCAGTTCAACAGCAGGCGGCGGATTCAGCGCCGGCGTGAGCTCCACCGATTTCCGCGTCAGCTCCGATCCATCCGCTCGCAGCACCGTGAGCCACACGTAATATGTGGCGCCGGGCCGCACGTGATCCACTTTTTTCATCGGCAGATTGAGCCACGCAGTGGCATGGGGCTGGCCCGCCATCACGGCGGAATCGTAATCCAGTTCGCGATCGTCCTCCATGATCTGCCAGTTGATCTTTACCGCGCTCAAATTGGTAAAGTCGAAATCATTCTGAATGGGAATCCGCACCGAATCCTGTCCCGGCACGAAAGTTACGCGCTCGACTGCCGGATAGACCTGAGCGTAAACCGCCTTCGTCTCCCAATAATCGCGCTGCGGCTCGCGAAACGAACCGACGATTCCGTCGATACCATCGATGTTCAATAGCAGAGTCGGCTTCTTACCCTCGGGAGTGTCCTGCGTCACCTGTAACCCTTGGTCGGCCCACATCCAGATTGCGCCGCCTGTCCCCGCTGCATGCTTGGTCAGCGCCTTCCAGTGATCTTCCAGTCCGCCGAAGCCATCGGTGCCGAAGGCATGCGTGTTCTCAGTGGAGACGATCGGCCGCGTCGACCGGCCCGCGAGTTCGTCGTATTGCTGACTCGTAAAGTAATGGGGAGCCAGAATATCGATCTCCGGCGGCAGCCAATCGTCGGCGCGCCAGGGCATCAGCACCGGCCGCGTCGGGTCCATCCCTTTCACTGAGCGGATTGTCGCCATGTGCATCGCCGTGAGCGGGTTCTCATTGCCGATCGACCACAGGATTACGGCGGGATGATTGATGTCGCGCGCCAGTGTTTCATACGCGCGCAGCATCGCCGCGCCGGCATAGGCCGGATCGTTGCCGCTATCGCCGCCAAAGCCCATCGGCACTTCATCATCCACGTACATTCCCATGCGGTCGCACAGATCGAGAAAGCCATCCGCAGGCGGATAATGCGACGTGCGAATAAAGTTGATATTCGCCGCCTTCATCAGCGTGAGATCCTGCAGCCAGTTCTCCTTGGTGGTGGCGCGGCCAACAGTGGGATACTCGTCATGCCGATCGACGCCGCGTAGCTTGATCGCTTGGCCATTGATGCGAAATATTCCGCCGGCAGTGGATATTTGCCGGAAGCCGACTGACCGTGTCCTCTCGTGTGCGGTCTCGCCGCCATCCACGAGCTCGGCGCGCAGCGTGTAGACGTAAGGTGTCTCCGCGGTCCAGTGCTCCGGACTGAGCAGGTGCAGTGTCACGCTGGTGTCGCGATCCGTTCCCGGGTGCGGCGGAATCGTCAAAGACGAGCTCTGCGCGACCTTGCCACTCGCATCGAGCAGCGTGAACTTCAAGTCGTAGGATTTTTCTTCCGTGTGGCGCGGTGTGGTGTCGCCAATCAGAATGCGTATCTTCAGATCGGCATCGCGAAACTGGTCGTCGAAAACCGTCTGCACATCCAGGCGATCGATCCATCGCGTTTTGGGCATCGGTTCCAGCCACACCTCGCGATAAATTCCCCCCATCGCCCAGTCGTCGTTGGTATCAAAGTGGTAGTCGTGCGTAATCTGCCGCACGCGCACGGCCAGCACGTTTTCTGCGCCGAGCTTCAGGTCCGGCGTCACGTCGAAAGCGAATGCAGTATAGCCGCTGTCGTGTCGGCCCAGCGGCTTGCCGTTCAGCCAGACCTCAGCCGAATCCCACACGCCGCCAAAATGCAGCAGCACGCGTTTATCCTGCCACGCAGCAGGAACTGTAAATTTGTGCAGATAGAATCCCTGGCTTGCTTCATCGCGGAACGGTTTGTAGTGCGGCGTTTCGAAGCCCTGCATCGCCCAGTTCGATGGCACTTTAATGGGCACAAACTTCGAAGTGTCGTAGCCGGCCTGATAGAAATTGCTCATCTCGTCGGCCGCAGCGTCGGTCTTCGCGAGCTCGAACTGCCAGGATCCGTTGAGCGACACCGTCTCATTCGGGGCTGCACCCTGCGCGATTCCGATTACGGGTAACGCGGCCGCGACGGCTGCAAACATGAAAGCGCGCCATCGGTTGAGGCCAACTGCGGGTTGAATTCCCCCGGATAATCTCATCGATTTCATCTTCCCTTTCACGTGCGCCACCTGTCCACGATTGCACGGTGGATGGCAGGTTGATTCTCTCTACTGCTGCATTAAAATGGCTTTGATCTCCAGAGCCGCTCCGCAATCGGCCGAGAACTGTATGGCGTTCTTTGAATCCGGCTCGTCAAGCTTCGCTTCAATCCAGACTGCCCCGGATTGCTCGCCGGCTCCGGTTGGCGGAAAGGTAACTCTTGTGCCCGCCTGCGAGTTCACTCGCACCCCCGCAGCTCGCGTAGCCGCGTCGCGATTCGTGTAGACAATCTCGATAGCTGCAACTCCGCCGCGTGACGCGACGTGAGCGAATTCGAAAACTTTGCCTGTGCAGGCAGCAGTTGTAAATTCACTCGCTGGGAGGTTCGCGGCGCCTTCCGGCGCGTAATGCGACATTGGCAATTCGTCGCCCCTGACCAGCAACATCACTGCGTCGCCTCCGTCGACAGTCGCGGCAATCGGCTTCGTCTTCGGATGGGTTTCTTTGCCGGTCCATACGTCTTTCTGCCACGCGTCCAGCGATCCAAGAAGACCCAGATCGCTCCACTCGACGGAGATCGTTGTTGGTTCCCCCGTGCGGTTCAACAAAAGGACTGCCCGCTCGCCGGGAGCCGCCAGCCGCTTCGACCAGACCTCCAATCCGCTTCGCGGCGCAGTCACTTCCACTGCCTGCAATCCGAGCGGATCTTGATCGATTTGAATGACCTCAGGATTTTCAAGCAGCGTGAGGTCAGTGGCGTTCAGCTTGGTGAGATCGGCGCCCGCGATTAACGGCGCGCCGGACATCGCCCACAGGCTCATGTGCACCTTGTTCTCGGTCTCCGATAATCCCGGCATGCCCAGCACCATCATGTCGGGATCGTTGTAGAAGCCGGTGTGCTGCGCATCGGGATGAATCCCCTGATCGAAGTTGCGAAGAACCTTTTGAAAGCTCGCTTTCCGCGGACAATTCTTGCTGCACGTTACCTTGAGTAGACTCTTGGGATTGTCGGCAACGACGGGACCCACAATGTCGCTGCCCGTTCGCCAGATATCGGTAAGCAAACCGCCGATATTCGGCGCCCACATCCACGGGTTACTGCGGCCCGCACAGATCGACAAAAACATGCTGTGCCCGGTCGCGGTCTCCGCGATCTCCAGAGCACGAGCGATATCCAGGTACTGGTTTTCTGCGTCGCGATACTCCTCGCCCGCTCCGCAGTAGTCGATCTTCACGTAGTCGAATCCCCATCTTGCAAACTGAGTGAAGTCCTGCACGAAGTGCTCTTCACTGCCCGTATACGGATATCCGGGGCCGATGTCCGGATCGTATGTGCCGCAGCCGTTCATCCCCGCGTCGGTGTAGATTCCGGCTTTCAATCCCAGGCTGTGGAGGTATCGGACGATATTGCTCATATCGCCGGCACGCTCCCCGGTAGCAATCGCCGGCCATTGCCGTGAATCGACCACGATGTTTCCCTGCTGGTCCCGCTGGCCGAGCCACCATCCCTCATCAATATTGAGGTAGCTGTAGCCGGCTTTTTTCATTCCGGTCGAAACCATTGCCTGCGCCTGCGCTTCGACGATCTCGGAGTCGACGGTATTGGAAAAGCTGTTCCAGGATGACCACCCCATCGGCGGCAGCGGAATCGCCATTGGCCGCGGCAGGTCCTGCGCGAAAACGAGTGGCGCGGAGAAACCCAAAACGAGAATTGCAACAATCGGCCCGATTTTCATCCCAGGCAATCCTCACAAATTCGTCCTCCGGCGAGCCTGAATTCGTATCCAAGATGCTTACCGGCGGCCGAGAGATCGAAACAAATCGAAATTTTTCGAAACCTTGACGATTCCAGCTTTGTATCCCTTCGCCGAGGCGCGTGTCAAGCCAGGTCTCTCAAAACCACGATTGTCATGCGCGTTATCGATTCTCCGCTCATTCGGCGTCGGCGCAAACCGAACTTACCCACCACTCGCCCAGCTCCAATGCTCCAAATCGTCACTCCAGGCAAAGCCGATACTGGCGAAGTTGTCGAATCCGCCGCGCGGATCCTCCTCCGGATAGCGCGAGCCATGAAAGAACATAATGGCTTTGCCAACATTCGGATCTCGGCGCAGATCGAGCACGAAGCCCGCAGTGAGCCGCCCTTGCGCCCAGGGCCACTCATCCTGCCCCAGCTTCAGGAGCGCAACGTCGCGCCATGAGCGCAGATCGGCGGAGCGCTTCACGCCGATTCCGCCGGCCGGCGAATCGAACAGCACATACTCGCCGCCATCGACGAGCACGCACGGATTCTCGGCTGCGGCAAAATTCCCGGCGGTTGTCCATGTCTCCAGGTCGCGTGACCAGGACATGCTCAGCCCATTCTGTTTGTAGATGCACCACCACTTTCCCGGCTCATCCTTATCGGCAAACAGATACGGGTCGATCATGCGGCCCATCGCATTCTGCGGCACGTCCGGCCCCTTCACGCGCAGCAGCCGCGCTCCCGACCAATGCTCCAGATCGGCGCTGCGCATGGTCCAGATGCGCGCCTCCCGATTGCCGTACTTCTCTCCATTCGGCCGCGGATAGGTCTGCAGGCAGAGAATCCAGTCGTCGCCGGCGCGGATCACGTCGCCCGGCGAGGAGTAGTTAAGGTTAAGATCTTCGGGCGTAAACGGCCGCACCTCCGTCCATCGCGAAAGGTCCCGGCTTTTGCTCCAGGCCACGCGCAGGTAGGGTCGGCGGTCGGCACTCCCGCGGGAGGCGGCCTCGATGCGCACGTAGGTGAAGAAAAGATGGAACCAGCCGTCGTGATAAACCGCCGCGGGATCGCGGAACGCAGTCCGCTCATCTCCCCGGAACAGCACTGGGGAGGGAAGTTTGCCGAACCGGATCTTCTCGCCTTTCGTCTCCTCAGAAGGTAAGGCGCCAATCGGCGTGCGCGGGAAGGCGAGGGTGCCTGCCGCGGCGCACAGGAATCGGCGGCGCGATGTTTCAATCACTTCACTCCTCCCGGCGGTCAGACAACAGCTGATTCGCCTTGACTTGATCATTTCGGAGAGAGTATAAACGGGGAATTCAAACGCAGTCGAACTATTTCGAAGCATTTCGACTAGTTTCGAAAGAATGCCGTGTAGAAAAGCTCGATCATTGCGGTCTGCTTTCGGTTTTTCTCCGGATCTGCGCTTTTGCAGTTTCCCATCGAGGATACTCAATGAACGAAGGAATCATGCCACCTGCTCGACAACTGTGCCTCTGTCTCGTTTCTTTCCTCTTGTTTCCTGCGCTGGCCATCGGCGCCACGGTCACTCCGCTTCATGAAGGATGGCGGCTGCAATCGGCATGCAAAATTCAAGCGAGTCCGGAATCGATCGCTTCGCCGGGATTTTCGGTGGACGGGTGGCTGACCACGACCGTTCCCAATACCGTCGTCGCCGCCCAGGTCGCCGCCGGCCTCTATCCCGATCCGTACTTCGACATGAATCTGCGCAAGATTCCCGGCGAGGAGTATCCCATCGGCCGCAATTTCATGCGGAATCCAATGCCGGCCGGCAGCCCCTATCGCTGCGGCTGGTGGTATCGCACGGAGTTCACCGCGCCCGCCGCCTCCCGCAATCGGGATCATTTCTGGCTGCACTTCAACGGCATCAACTATCGCGGTTCCGTCTGGATCAACGGTCATCAGATCGCGGGACCCGAAAAAGTTGCAGGGACCTATCGCACCTACGACTTCGAGGTCACAGATCTCTTGCAGCCGGGCAGGCCGAACGTGCTGGCGGTCGAAACCTTCGCTCCGCAGGAGCACGACCTCGGCGTGAACTGGATGGATCAGGCGCCGACTCCGCCGGACAAGAACATGGGACTTCAGGGCGCGGTAGAGTTGATAGCGGCCGGCGCGGTCACGGTGCGTTCACCCATGGTGGCTACGCACTTTATTGATGGCTCGCTGAACACCGCCGATCTCACCGTTTACGCCGATCTTTCCAACGCGACGGACAAGGCCGTCAGTGGAGTGGTCACAGGCTCAGCGGCGGGAGCGAAATTTCGCCAGCCGGTGCAGCTCGCACCCCACGAAAGCCGCACCGTAGAGCTCACCGCAGCCGAGTTTCCGCAACTACGCATTCATAATCCGCCCATTTGGTGGCCGCGTCAGATGGGCGAGCCTCATCTTGAAGAGCTCACCGTCGGATATCTTCTCGACGGCCAGCTCACCGATGAGCAAACAGTCAAATTCGGTATCCGCGAAATGTCCTCGGAGCTCTCGGCCGAAAGCGGCGGCCGCCTCTTTCGTGTCAACGGCAAGTCGATTCTCATCCGCGGCGGCGCGTGGACGCAGGACCTGTTGCTCCGCGAGGACAATCGGCGCCTGCGCGACCAGTTCGATCTCGTCGCCAACATGGGCCTGAATTCGATTCGTCTTGAAGGCAAACTGGAACCCGAAGAATTCTTCCGCCTGGCCGATGAGCGCGGCATCCTCATCATGGCCGGCTGGGCCTGCTGCCAAAACTGGGAGAACTGGGAGGACTGGAAGCCCGAGGACCTGCAGATTGCCTCCGAGTCACTGCGCTCGCAAATGCTCCGGTTGCGCTCGCACGCCAGCTTGTTCGTGTGGCTCAACGGCAGCGACCACGCGCCCCCTCCGAATGTGGAGAGCGAGTACCTGAAGGTAGAGGCCGAGACGCATTGGCCAAATCCCATCCTCGCATCGGCCGGAACGCGATCTGGCGTGGCCGGTCCCACGGGATTCAAGATGAACGGACCGTACGATTACGTCCCGCCGAACTACTGGTACGTCGACCGGCAATACGGCGGTGCATTCGGCTTCAACACCGAGACCGGGCCGGGCGAAGACATGCCGTCACTGGCCAGCCGCAAGAAATTTCTATCGAATCCCGAAGTGTGGCCACCCGATCAGGCCTGGACTTATCACAACGCCGGCGGAAAGTTCGCAACGCTGCAGATCTTCGACGCAGCGATGGAGCAGATCTACGGCAAGCCGGCGTCCTCCGCCGAATACGTGCGCATTGCGCAAACCATGGCGTACGACTCCGAGCGCGCTATGTTCGAAGCCTTCAACAAAAACAAATACTTTGCCAGCGGTGTCATCCAGCACATGCTCAACAATGCGTGGCCGGCAATGGTCTGGAATCTTTACGATTACTATCTCAACGCCGGCGCAGGCTACTTCGGCACGCAGCGCGCCTGCGAGCCGTTGCACATCCAGTATTCTTTTGACGATCACTCCATCGTTGTCGTGAACAGCACATACCAGCGCGCCGACGGTCTGCACGCCGAGCTCCACGTGCACAATGTTGCGTGGAAAGAACTGTACAGCGGAAAATATACCGCGGATGCAGCCCCGGATAGCTCGCAGATTGTTGCCGTGTTGCCGGCAACGCTGTACGCGGGAGCGGATAAGCTCCTTCTGGTCGACCTGACGTTGGAAAATGCGGTCAACGAAATCGTCAGCCGCAATTTCTATTGGGTGCCCGCGGCGACCACGGAGTTCGATTGGTCCAGGAGCACGCCACACGGCGCAGCGGTCACGCACTTTGAGGATTTGACGGCCCTGCGCACGCTGCCGCCCGCGCAGGTTCATGCTCATGCAAGCATCCACAACACGCCGAAGGGTCGCGAAATCTCACTTCGTCTCGAAAATCCCTCCCCCGCGCTCGCTTTTCAAATTCGGTCTGCAGTTGAAACGCAAACTGGAGACTTCATCGCGCCGGTTCTCTGGTCTGACAACTGGATCGAGCTGGTGCCCGGCGAATCACGCACACTGACTGCGCTGTTGCCCGCGAACTTCGCTGGCTCGCCAGTGATACATGTGGATGGTTGGAATTTCCAAGCGCAAACGCTCTCGCCGGTCTCGGACGAAGGGCACTGACTGGGCATTACTGGGCATCCCTCCACCAATTCGATTGCACGGCCGCAATCTCCGTTGGCAAGCCCGGCTCAGGCGCAAAGAGCGGCCACTCCTGCGCGGTCACAATTTCCAATAGACGCTCGATAGGTTGCCTCCAGCCATGCAGGGCCAAATCAAACAGTCCCCAGTGGATCGGCATCAGCAGACCCGCTCGTTCCGGACCACCAAGAGCTGCATACGCCCGCGCTGCTCCATCCGGACCCATATGGATGTCCTTCCACAATTCGTTAAATGCGCCAATCTCGAGCATCGTCAGATCAAATGGACCATATACGGCGCCAATTTCCGCAAAGCCTTCCCACCAGCCTGAATCGGCGCCGTAGTATACGGAACGGCCTCCTCCTTTGATCACAAAGGAGGCCCAGAGTGTTTCAAATCGGTTGAAGAGGCTCCGGCCCGAAAAATGCCGTGCAGGCAGCGACGTGATCACGCACCCACGATCGAGAGCTACACTTTGTGTCCAATCCAGCTCGACGATTTGTCGCCCGGCAACGCCGAACCCTTCAAGAAGCTTGCCTACACCCCGGGAAGTGATCCACCGTGCATTCGCGAAGGTCTTGAGTTTTGATAACTGCTGGATGGTTTGCTTACCCAGATGGTCGTAGTGATCGTGCGAAATCAGCACGCCATCGATCGCCGGCATCTCTTCGAGCGGCAAGGTAGGCGGAAAGAACCGCTTCGGCCCCGCCCATTCAGTCGGCGCCGCTCGCTCGTCCCAGACGGGATCAATGAGCAACCGCACACCCGCGATCTCCAGCAGCATCGATGAGTGCCCGAACCATGTCACGCGCAATCTGTTCTCAGGCTGCGTCGTGTAAACCCGTGGATCTGTGCGGAAAGGTCCCGGCGTCTTGATCGGCACCTTCTCTTCTTTGTTCGTCAAATAGAGGGGCAGTATCTTGAAGATCGTTCTAAAGTCGCCCACCCGCGTTGGTACAGGGTTTTGAAACCTTCCATCCAGCTTTACAGCTGCCGAAAGCATGCGGCGCCTCGCTTTCCTGAAATGTACCTGGATCGCGAGCCGTCCCCTCGCCTCAATCTCCCGTCAACGTTTGTGATTTTGGCTCCCCTCATTAGTGAGAACTGCCAAAGATCCCACGAATTCTCTCCCTGCAGTCACCGGCTTTCGCTTAACTGCTGGCCGGAAGAAGGGTAAGATTGGGCTTCATGCTGAACAGCGGTCCGCGTATCGCTGAGCGTTTCAAGCATCAGCTTTCGCGGCAGCTGGTCCGTCACTGGCTTGATGAGCCAGCGGAACTCCAGTGGAATGCCGCGGCTCAAGGCGATTGTTTCCACTTCGATGTACACGCCGCCATCGCGCTGTTCGACGCGCTGAAGTACAAAAGAGCGCCAGACATAGCCAGGCCGCCGGTCTTCAGGAAATGGGTGTTCGCCCGGCTGACCGTAGTCGGCGATTTCCTGCACGCGGAGGGCGTCGCTCATGATATATGCCTTTTCGCTGTTCAACCTCACTACCTGGACTTGGTTGTCGGTCTCGACCGCTGCAGTCACTGAAAAGACCTTTTGCACCGCAAGCACAGATACCTTGGCATTGTCGCCCTCTCGTTCAACAACCACTGACTTAGTGATCAAGGGTTTGTAGAAATCGTTATAGCGATCGTAATTACTCAGCACCTTCATCGCCTGCTCGAACGTTACGTTCGGAATAAACATCGCGCCAACCCAGTGATGGATCATTCCCTGAGGTACTTTGCCGGGGTCATGGCTAGTTACAACCACTTCACCGGATTTCACCCGTTGCATCATCTCCGGCGACTCATCGATCCATAAGAAGGGACAATTTCCTTTGGCCCGGTTCTCCATCGACGCCTTGACGTCACGGATGTGATCCTCCCAGGCCTGCAGAGTTTCTTGTTTAGGCTGCGCCGCATTTGACATTGCCGCGGACAACAAAAGCAGAAGAATTGTGAATGCCGTTGTAATCTTCATAGCCCAACCACCCAAGATCCAAGGCGTGCTCATTCACGCTCAGCGAGAAACATTCGGCGTGCACCGTCTTTAACGCGCCAGGAACTTGCTACAACCGGTCTCATAAATGTCTCTGTGGCCGGCTGCGCAAGTATGGGATCCAACAACAAGGCGGATCCCAGGCTGCTGCCGGCTCGTCGATGCAAATGGTTTATGAGACCGGTTCTAATCCCAGCCTCCGCCCAGCGCACTGTAGAGCTGCACCAGAGAAAGTGCCTCTCCCTCCTGCGCACTGATAAGATTCAGCTGTGCTGAAAAGAGATTCGAATCGGTCGTAAGAACTTCGAGATAGCCCGTGGAACCGCCCTGATACCGGATCCGGGCCAGCCGCGTGGCATCCGCTGCAGACGCAACCAGCTTCTCCTGCTGCTCCCGTGTAGCGCGCTGCTTATCCACGGCGATGAGGGCGTTGGAGACATCGCGAAAAGCGCCGGCGATGGTCTTCTGGTAGTTGAGTAACATCTCCTGCTTTTGTTGTTCAGAGAGTTGCAGCTGCCCGCGCAGTTTGCCGCCTTCAAATAGAGGCTGGGTCAGCGATCCAATCGCATAGATGAGCCGGCCACTGGGGTCGAAGAGGTTGCTCCAGTCGTTGCCGCCCACTCCGCCGGCGGCGCTGATCGAAAGCTGCGGGAAGAATTGAGCGCGAGCGGCACCGATCTGTGCATTCGCCGCGACAAGCTGCTCTTCAGCCTGCAGGATGTCGGGGCGGCGCTCGAGCAATCTCGAGGGCAAGCCCACCGGAAGATTCTGTGGCGGCGGATTCAGCGCGCCGGGATCGGTGCGGGCAACCGGTCCGGGGTTCTGGCCGAGCAAAAGGCGCAGGGCATTCTCCTGCTGCTGGATCTGCTGTTCGAGTTGCGGAATCTGCGACGAGGCAGTGTACTGCAGCTCTTCAGCCTGGCGCAGATCCGAGAGCGGCACAGAACCGCCGTGCTCGAGTGTCGTAGTGAGCTGGACAGATTCTTGCCGCGTCTTCAAAGTATTTTTCGCAACGTCCAACTGCTCATCGTAAGCGCGCAGCTGGAAATAGGCCGAAGCGACCTGCTCCACCAGGGTCATACGCACCGCGCGTTGCGCCCAGGTCTGTGCCAGCAGCTGGGCTCGGGCGGCTTCTGTTTGCCGGCGATACAGGCCCCAGAAGTCCGGATTCCAGGCCGCGGAAAGGTTGAAGCTGCCTGCCGCGAGAGTGCCGCTGGGAATGCCGCTGCCGAGGGAGCTGGGCAGATCGGCGCCGATGCCGGTGCCGCCGACGCCCAGAGTAGGAAATTCCTGGGAGCGCGTGATGCGTACCTGCGCCTGCTGTTCGAGCACGCGCTGCGCCGCGATACGGACGTCGTAGTTATTTACTAGCGCAGTTCTGATGAGCTCCTGCAACTCAGGCTCGCGAAATACCGTTGCCCAGTTCTGATCGCCGAGCGAATTTGCGTCGGCGCTGGATTGCGACGTGTCATCCGCCCCGCGATAGGCAGGCGGAGCAGGCACCGTGGGCCGTTTGTAATTCGGCCCAACGGAGCAGCCGCTCAGAACGAAGAAGGCGATGCCGCCGAAGAGGAGTGCAGGCTTCAGACCGCGCAAAGAATTCTTCATGCTTCACCTCCCACAGGCTGGGCAGAGGGCGATGGGCCACTGCCGTCCCCGGACTCGGGAAGATGCGGCGAGTCCATGCTGGTGCCGCGGCCGCCTTTTGCGAAACGATGCGACAGATACTCGACCACGGAGAACGTGACCGGAACCATCAGAATGCCGATGAGCGTGGCCAGCGTCATGCCGCCGATGACGACGGTGCCGAGAATGCGCCGTGAAGCAGCGCCCGAGCCGGTGGCCGTCCACAACGGCAAGCAGCCGAAGATGAACGCCAGAGCCGTCATCACGATGGGACGGAAGCGAAGCCGCGCTGCGTGCAGCGCGGAGTCGGCGATGCTTTGACCCTTGCGATATCTTTCAACTGCAAATTCGACGATCAGAATTGCGTTCTTGGCCGAGAGCCCGATCAGCATGATGAGGCCGACGGTAGCGAAAATGTCGTTCTCGAGTGAACGCACCGTGAGCGCCAGGTACGCGCCGAGAATCGCAACCGGCGTGCTCAACAGGACGCTGAATGGCAGCGTCCAGCTCTCATAAAGCGCCGCAAGGATCAGGAAGACAAAGAGCAACGAGAGACCGAAGACCATCCACGCCGGAACTCCCTCCGCGGCGCGCTGCTCCTGGTAGCTCATGCCCTGATACGAGAAGCTCATTCCCGGCGGCATCGTCTGGCGGAAGGCATCTTCCAGTGCCGCGCGCACCTGGCCGGAGCTGTAGCCGGGCGCACCCGCAATGTTGAGCTGCGCAGCGTTGTACTCGTTGAAGCGGAGGATAAACTCTGGCCCGGTAATTTGCTTCACGTGTACCAGCGAGCCCAGCGGCACCTGGCTGCCGTTGGCGCTCTTCACATAGAACTGATTAATATTCTGGATGTTGGTGCGCGTATCGCCTTCCGCCTCGACAAAGGTCTGCCACTGGCGTCCGAAGCGGTTGAAATAGTTCACAAGATAGCCGCCCATGAACGTTTGCAGCGTGGTGTAAATCGAACCGAGATCCACCTGCTGCTGAGAAGCTTTATCTCGATCCACGTCCGCATAGAGCTGCGGGACGGCCGGTAAGTAAGAAGGTATTGCTGCGGCGATCTCCGGCCGCTTGGATACTGCGCCCAGGAATGCGAAAACATTCTTTGTCAGGAAGTTCGGATCGTCGTTTCCGGAGCGGTCCTGCAGAATCATCGTGACGCCGCCGGATGTACCGATACCGGGAATAGCTGGCGGGGGAAATGAAAATGCGATTCCATCGCTCACGCCGGCCAGCTTTTGCTGCACGCTGGCCTGAATGGCCTGGATCTGCTCTGCTTTCGATTTGCGCACGCCCCAGGGCTTGAGTGAGACAAAGAAGAATGCCGTGTTGGTGCTCTGCGTCTGCGTGAGAAGACTGAAGCCATCGACCCCCACAACGCCCTGAATCCCGGGCGTCTGAAGCAGAGCCTTCGTGATCCGTTGCGCCGCGGCATCGGTACGCTGCAGCGATGCGGCATCCGGCAGTTGCATGGCAACGAACAGATATCCTTGGTCTTCTTGCGGCAGAAAGCCGCTGGGCAGCCTGCCGCCAACGAAAACAGCGAGCACTGCGATCGCCGCGAGCACCAGCATGGTGAGTCCGGATTTATGAATCAGAACGCCTGAAGTGGAAACGTATTTGTCGGTGGTCCGGCCAAAAAGCCGATTGAATGCATTGAAGAACTTTTGCATCGGTCCAGGACGGCGCTCATGGTCCTTCGGTTTCAACAAGAGCGCGGCCAGAGCAGGGCTGAGTGTGAGCGCGTTGAACGCGGAGATCAGCACGGAGATCGCGATGGTGATGGCGAATTGCTGATAGAGACGCCCCGTAATTCCAGGAATCGCTGCCGTGGGAATAAAGACTGCAGCAAGGATCAGCGCGATAGCCACCACTGGGCCGCCGACCTCCTCCATCGCTCTGACGGCCGCATCGTGCGGCGTCATGCCCTCATCGATGAGGCGCTCTACCGCCTCTACCACAATGATGGCATCGTCTACTACGAGACCAATGGCAAGAACGAGTCCGAAGAGAGAGAGCGTATTGATGGAGAATCCGAGCAGCGGGAAGATGGTGAAGGTTCCAATGAGCGAGACCGGCACCGCCATCAGCGGAATCAGCGTCGCGCGCCAGCCCTGCAGGAAGAGAAACACCACCAGGATCACAAGCACAAGGGCAATTCCGAGAGTGACTACGATCTCGTGGATGCCGGCAGTCACAGCCTTCGTCGTGTCGAGCGGAATGTCATACTTCATTCCCGGCGGAAAAGTTGCCGAAAGCTGCTGCAGACGTTTAGTGACCGCTGCCGCTGTCTCCACCGCATTCGACCCCGGCAACTGATAAATGGCCATAATGCCTGCTGGAGCATTGTTATAGCGCGCAGTCAGGTTATAGGTCTGCGTTCCCAGTTCCACGCGAGCCACATCATGCAGGTGCAGTACCGAGCCATCTGGATTGGCGCGGATGACAATATTGCCGAACTCTTCAGGCGTAACCAGGCGGCCCTGTGTGCGCACGGTGTAAGTGAATTGCTGTCCGTTGGGAACCGGCTCACCGCCAATCTGCCCGGCGGGATTGACGTTGTTCTGCACCTGAATGGCATTAATCACGTCGGTCGCAGTAACACCGAGCTTCGCCAGCTGATCGGGCCTTACCCACACGCGCAGCGCGTATTGGCCGCCGAAGACCTGAATGCGGGCCACTCCCGGCACGCGCGTCAGTTCATCCTGCAGATTGATGATGGCGTAGTTCGTCAGGAAGTTGACGTCATACTTGTTATCGGGAGACGAGAGTCCGATGAGCATCAGCGGCGAGGTCAACGACTTCTGCACGACGACGCCGGCTGTATTTACCTGCGCGGGCAGCTGCGATTGCGCCTGCGATACGCGCAGCTGCGAAAGCACTTGGTCGGTATCGGGATTGGTCTTGACGTCGAAGTCGACATACACCGTGGCCTGGCCGTTGTTCGCGTTCACCGAGTACATGTACAGCATGTTGTCCACGCCATTCATCTGCTGCTCGATCGGCGTGGCCACGGCTTGCTCCAGTGTTCTCGCATCGGCGCCAGGATAGGTGGCTTGCACCATGATCTCCGGCGGAACAATGTTTGGATATTGCGATGTGGGCAAGGTCAGCATCGACACGGTGCCAACGATGACCGTGAGAATCGCGATGACGATCGCAACAATGGGACGGCGGATGAAAAATTTCGACACGAATTACCTCGCGCCCGTGGGGCTGGATGTTTCGATCGCGGTTTGCTCGGAAATTTCATGGGCACTCACAGGAGCGCCATCTCTCAGCTTCTGCAGATTGTTGGTGATGACTCTCTGGTCGGCGCGCAGGCCGCTGTTGACAATCCAGTCGGCGCCGTACTGCGGCCCCAGCGTCACGTTCACCACGTGAACGTGGTTATCCGCGCCGGCAATAAAGACCTGTTCAATTCCCTGCAGCTCTTGCACGGCCTCCTGGGGCACCAGCAAAGCATTGTGGCGGGTTTCTGTTGCGGCTGTAACGCGTCCGGACTGACCGGGCCTGAGCACGTTGCCGGGATTAGGAAAAGAAGCGGCGAGGCGAATCGCGCCGGTTTGCTGATTCATCTGGCGATCGACAAAGGCAATGTGCCCCTTGTGCGGATAACTGGTGCCATCGGCCAGCGTAAGTGTGAGCGGCAGATCGGCGCGTCCGCTGAGTAAGTCGCCGCCAGCCTGCCGCGCGCGATCGGTGAGCGCCAGATACTCTGCGTCGCTGATCGAGAAGTAAACCCTGATCGGATCCAGCCGGGAGACTGAGGTCAGCACCGATTGCGGAGTTACTAAGTTGCCGACTTGGATGGTGGCCTGTCCCGCAACTCCGCCAATCAACGATCGCACCTGCGTGAAACCGAGGTTGAGTTTTGCCGATGCAAGGGCGGCCTGTGCGGCGCTGATGGCAGCTTGCGCAGTTGCCACGGAGGCGTCAGTTTGCGCCGCTTGTTGCTTGTCATTGTCGAGCTGGCTCTCCGCGATTGCGCGCGCTTCAGCAAGTGGCGTGTCGCGCTTCAAATTGATCTGCGCCAGACCGCGCTGGGCCTCGGCTTGCCCCAACTGGCCCTTCGCCTGCTCCACCTGCGCCTGTGCCTGATCCACCACCGCCTGAAACGGCCGCGGATCGATCTGAAACAGAACCTGGTCCTTGCCCACTGGAGAGCCTTCGCGATAGGTCTGGCGCACCAGGTAGCCAGTCACCTGCGGCTGGATTTGCGCGTTGACATCGCCATCGAGCGTGCCCACCCAGCTTCCGGCCAGGGGAACGTCGGCCTCGCGCACCTTGACCACGGCGACGGGTATGGCCCCTCCCTGTGCGGGCGCGCTGCTGGCCCCGCTGCGCTCGCAGCCCGTAATGCCGGCCGCGGCCATTGCGAGAATCGCACCCACGGGAACAAGCATCAGTGTGGTCAGGGCCCAGGTTCGGCCTGTTCGAGCAATTGCCTGGTGCTTCATGCGTCCTCCGCTTTAAAATGTCCCAGCAGGAAACAATACACTGCTGTATATTTCGATAAGAGTCGCAGCCGGGCGCGGAGGATTCAGGAAAGTTGATCGCGAGGCCAGTCAATGGTGTTGAAAGCGCCGCCGCACAAGCAGGAACGTGCTATTTCAACTCGCCGGCAACTCATTGCAGCAGCGCGGGAGATCTTTGTTAAGGAAGGTTTTGAATCCGCACGGATTGAACAAATTGCTGCCAGGGCCGGTAAGACACGCGGCGCTTTCTACGCTAATTTCACCGATAAAGAAGACGTTTTCTTCGCCATCTTCGAAGAAGACATGATGCGCGATCGGGAAAAAGTCAACGCTGCGCTCTCTGCGGCATCAAGTCAGGATCAAAAGATAGACACGCTGGCCCGGCACCTGTCAGAGCTCCTTGACGATAGCCAGCGATTTCTCCTCAACCTCGAATTCAAAATGTACGTGATCCGGCATCCGCGCAAGCAGAAACGGCTCAACAAGCTTTATTCGGAGATGTGCGTCCGCTGTTCGATGGAAAAGATCAACATCCTGCTGCCGGACCTCACCGGCGCCGGTATGGCGAAACGGCGTGCGATGACGACAGAGGTGGGCGCTGCGATCGACGGAATCGCCCTCAACTCGATGTTTACCCCCGGCAGCATTTCACAAGAGCGCCGAACAGAACTGCTGAGGCTCGTCGCACGCGAGGCTCTCCACGCCGCTGAATCAAGCTCGAGGTGAGAACTTTCTTTCATCAACCCGGCTCTAGCCGGGATTCGAAATCGCCGGTCAATTCGCGTTGGATCGCGTCTTCAGCTTTGCGCCGCGTCTAAAGTCTCCGCTCTTGCCTCCCGTTTTCGTCTCCAGGCGCACCTCGCGAATCACAATTGCCTTGTCGAGAGCCTTGGTCATGTCGTAGACGGTGAGCGCCGCGATGGCGGCGGCGGTCAGCGCCTCCATCTCCACGCCGGTCGATCCCGTGGTCGCCGCGCTCGCGGTGATGCGTACGCCGCCCTCCACGATCTCCGCCTGCACGTCGACATGCGTAAGCGGCAGCGGATGGCACATGGGGATCAACTCGGCGGTTCGCTTCGCAGCCTGGATGCCCGCGATTCGCGCAGTCTCCAGCGGATCGCCCTTGGGATTGTTCGGCAGCGCCGCGATCACCTCTGCGGACAACTCGACGAATGCTGTTGCCGTCGCCGTCCGCCGGCTCGGCTGCTTGCCGCTCACGTCCACCATCCGGGCCTTACCGGCCCGGTCAAAATGCGAGAGTTTCGCTGGGTGCGAGAGTTTCGCCGGGCCCGAGAGTTTCGTTGGTCCGCTCATATCGCTCCTCTTACATCATTAAAATCCGAACGATTGCTCCGGCGTCGAGTTGCTCACTGTCTTCAGGGACGGCCAAAAAGCAATTGGCGCGCGCCATCGCCGCGATGTCGCCGCTTCCCTGCCAGCCGGCCGGCGCAACCTCCGGCATCGCTCCAGCAAAAGTGCACGCCGCCGGGAGAAACCGCGTGAGTCCACGCTTCACCTTCACATCGGCGCTCAGCCGCGCCAGCGCAAAACGCGGCCCGCCGTCGCGCATGCCGGCCAGCGCACGGAGCATCGCCACCCCGAAGAGCAAAAACGTCACCGCGGTTGACACCGGATTTCCAGGAAGACCGAAAAAATACTGGATGCGCTTCGTCGGCCGGCTCTTCGTCTTCACCGGCCGCTCGCCAAAAACCGCCGGCTTGCCCGGCTGGATCTTGACGCCGGTGAAGTGAAAGCGCGCACCCGTTCGCGCAAGCGCAGGCTCAACCAGGTCAAACTTTCCTGCCGAAACTCCGCCCGTAATCAGCAGCAAATCGGCATCGGCCGCTCTTGCCAGCGCCGCATCCAGCGCTCGCGAAGTATCGGCCGCAATCGGCAGCAGCCATGGCATTCCTCCCTGCTCCGCCACCATTGCCGCCAGCATCGGCGCATTGGAGTTGCGAATCTTTCCCTGCTCAGGCGTCTTTTCCAATGGAACCAGCTCATCGCCCGTGGCCAGGATCGCCACGCGCGGCCTCGCGAAAACCCCCAGCGTTGCCGAGCCGCACGCAGCGGCAAGCGCAATCTGGGCTGCGCCGATTTTGCTTCCCACCCGCAACAGCTCGCCGCCCTTTTTCGCCTCAGCGCCGCGCGCCACAATGTTCTCGCCGGCTCGCACCGTCCGCGAAGAAAGCAATCGCACGCGGCCGTCGACGGCTTCCACCTGTGCTTCTACGTGTTCGAGCATCATCACTGCGTCCGCACCCTTCGGAACCGGCGCGCCGGTCATGATCTCCCAGGCCGCGCCCTGCTCCACCGGCCCGGAAGGCGCGTCGCCGGCCCGCGTCGAGCCCGCGACCTGCAGCCACCCGAGCGCCGAAGCGTCGCCGGCCCGGCACGCAAATCCGTCTCGCGTCGATCGCGCGAACGCCGGTTGATCGCGATCCGCACGCAGTGCCCGTGCCAGCACTCTGCCGGCGGACTGCCCGAGCTTCACGTGCTCCACTTCGGGATGCGAGCGCTCAAGCCGCCGCGCATGTTCAGCGACGATCGCGGCCGCTTCATCGTAGCTCGGTAGCTCCGGACTCATGGATTAGATTCTAGAATCCGCGGCGCGGAGTTCGACGCCCGCCGCGCCGGCGCGATCATCGCATTGCGCGCACCCCGCAAATACAAAGGGCGTCCGCTCTTGCGAACGCCCTCAGGTCGCTATTGTCGTTGTCGGCGTCGGCTCACTTCGATTTGGGCGCCTTGTACGATGAGCTCACCTTCTCACCGGCCTGCTGCAGAATGCCCGCGACCTCGGTCGCGTACGGGCCGGTCGGAGCGAGGTCAAGATACTTCTGATACGCCGCCGTGCAATCCGGAGGCAGAACGATGCGCTGCGTCTTGGGATCGATCGTCGCGTTCTGCACCAGTCCCTGGCCCTTGATGTAATAGAGAATTGGCTGGTTGGGATCGACCTTGATCGCCTCGTCTGCCGCGGCCACCTGCGCCGCCCCGTTGTTCTCCTGGAAGAAGATGACTGCTTCGTTGCGCAGGTGCAGCCCGGCGTTGGCCGGGTCGGCCTTGGCCGCGGCATCGTACGCTGCGTTCGCGTCCGGCACCTTGCCTGTGCGCGCATACACCTCGCCCAGGCCCGCTTCCGCCAGCCCGATCACAGCAGGGCGTGGCTTCTTGGCGGCGTTCTCAAGATCGATTGATTTCTTGTAGGAAGTGATCGCATCGTCGTACTTCTTCAGTCCCGCCTGGCCGTAGCCTAGATTCGCCCATAGCAGCGCCTCATCCGGCTTCATGCCCGTGTCCTTGGTCATCAGGGTTTCAATGTCGGTATACTTCGCGGTCTTGATCTCCGCGGTCTTATTTGCAATATCGGGCTTTGCGGCCGTTGCACCCAGGGTCTGCGCAGCCGTAGCCGCCGCCGTGTCAATGTCGTGTTTGTCCGTGCTCACCGCTTTCAGGTCGGCGTTCAACTGGTTGATCACCGCGTTCGCCTTCAGCGCCTCGGCGTTGGTTTTCTTCAGGTCCTCGAGTTGCTTCTTTTCATCGGCAGACATCTTGTCGATGTATTCCTGGCGCGACATGTCATCGTCCTGCGCCAGGTCCTGGCCGGCCGTGATCTTCACGCCGCGAATGGAGTCCACCATCTTGCCGGCCGGCGTGTCGGCTGCGCGGTACACAAGCATGTAAGTGCCCTGCGGCGCATCGCCGGTGAAGTCACCCGTGTCGTTTACCGGGAACGTGTACTTGAGCGTCACGCCGCCGTCCAACGAAAGGCTCACATTGCCGCTTGCCTGTGGCTGTCCCGTTGGATTGATCACTTTGCCGTGAATTTTGCCCATGGTCGCCGCATCGGCCGCCGCTGCGGGAGCCTGCGCCTGTGCAGGCGTCAGTGCCAATGCCAGCACTCCGCTCGCGGCCAGGCCCAGCCACTGTGAAAGATTGCGATTCATAAGTTTCTCCTTGGGAGCGGCGGGAAAGGCTACGCCCCGCACAGCTCGAATGTCTAGATCGTTGCGGCGCTTCTCGGCGCCAGGCCCCGGTTACGGGGCGCATTTCCAGCAAAACCAACGTTAAATCCAACCCACTGCCCTGCACAAGGGCCAGGTCCCGTTCTCGAAGACCCACGCAAACCCATTTGCGCCTGCCTTCTGGACGCACAACGCGTGGTGCAAGTTGCCCCTGAGCGCCCCATTCCGATACAAACCGGCCAACGCCCGTGGGTTTGCTCGCGCCGCGCAATAAAATCTGCGTATGGACACGCTCGTCCGCGCCGCCACGCCCGCCGATGTGCCGCTGATTCTCTCGTTCATCCGCGCGCTGGCGGAGTACGAGCGTGCGCCGCAGGCCGTTGTCGCAACCGAAGAGGACCTGCTGCGCGATGGTTTCGGCCCCCATCCGTACTACACCTGCCTCATCGCCGAGCACGGCGGCATTCCCGCGGGCTTCGCTTTCTTCTTCTTCGACTATTCCACGTGGCTGGGCCGCCCCGGCATCTATCTTGAAGACCTTTTCGTTTATCCCGAGCTCCGCGGCCGCGGCATCGGCAAGGCGCTCCTGCAGCGTGTCGCCGCCATCGCCGTTGAGAGAGGCTGCGCCCGGCTCAAGTGGGCCGTCCTCGACTGGAACACGCCGGCCATCGACTTCTACCGCGTAATGGGCGCAGAAATCCAGCATGAGTGGCTCTACGTCCGCCTGCAGGGAGAACCGCTGGAGCGCCTGGCCGCGGGCACAGCGCCAGAACCGGCCCCAACGAAGCCAGTCCTCGAGGCGCCCAAGTGAAAGCGGCTTCCAAGTGAAGATCCGCGTCATTGGCGGCGGCCTTGCCGGGCCTGAAGCCGCGCTTACCGCCGCGCGCCTCGGCTGCCAGGTCGATCTATACGAGATGCGCGCGATCGTTGACGGCAAGCCCCGGCTCACGCCTGCTCACCAGACCACCGATTTTGGCGAGCTCGTCTGCTCCAACTCCCTCAAAAGCGAGTCGCCCTACACCGCGCCCTGGCTTCTCAAGCAGGAGATGCGCCGCGCAGGCTCCTCACTTTTGCGGCTCGCCGATGAAACCGCAGTCCCCGCAGGCCACGCGCTCGCCGTCGATCGCGTCGCTTTTTCGCAGCGCATTTCCCAGGAGATCGCCGCCGATCCGCGCATCCGCGTCATCCGCGAAGAAGTCACCAGTCTCGAATCGCCCGATCCGGAAACTGCGGTCAGCATCGTTGCCACTGGACCGCTCACCTCCGACGCGCTCAGCGCGGAGATCGCGCGCCTCACCGGCTCTCACCATCTCGCCTTCTACGACTCCATCTCGCCCATCGTCGACGCCGACTCGATCGACATGAATCGCGTGTACTTCGCTGCGCGCTGGGACAAAGGGACCGCCGACTACATCAACTGCCCCATGGATCGAGCCGAGTACGACCGCTTTCTCGACGCGCTGATCGCCGCCGAAGCCGCGGAGGCCAAAGATTGGGAGAAGCTGGATGATTCATCACTCGATTCGCCCGAAAAAACGCACGCAAAAGGACCCCGCTACTTTGAAGCCTGCCTGCCAATCGAGATCCTCGCCGCACGCGGCCGCGACACGCTGCGCTTCGGCCCCATGAAGCCCGTTGGCCTGCGCGACCCGCGCACCGGCAAAACTCCCTGGGCGGTCGTGCAGCTGCGCAAGGAAAATCTACGTGCCGACAGCTACAACCTCGTCGGATTCCAGAATCATCTGAAATTCGCCGAGCAGGCCCGCGTGCTGCGGCTCATTCCCGGCCTGGAGAACGCACGCTTCCTGCGCTACGGTCAGATCCATCGCAACACCTACATCTGCGCGCCCGCATTGCTGGACGAGACTCTGCGACTCAGGGACAATTCGGGGTGCCCCATCCATGAAGCGCCTTCTGCTGCATGGGTGGGAGAGCGGCCAACCCTCATGTTCGCCGGTCAAATCTGCGGCGTGGAGGGCTATACCGAGTCGATCGCCGCCGGCCTGCTCGCCGGAATCTACGCAGCGGCGATCGCCCAAGGCCAAGAGCCGGTCCCGGTTCCGCGAAGCACCGCGCTCGGCTCGCTCATCCACTACATCACGCACGCCGAGACGAAAAACTTCCAGCCCGCCAACATCACCTTCGATTTACTGGAGCCGCTCGACGACGACACTCGCCGCAAAGTCCGCGACAAGAAGGAGCGCCATCGCATCCAGTGCGAGCGCGCGCTGGCCGCATTTGATGCGTGGTCCGCGGCCACCAGCCTCGGCTAGAACGAGAATGCAACTTGCGAGGTGAGTCCGGTTGCGGTGGGCAAGTCCCTCAACTGGATGCGGTCGTATTGGAACTTGATGGCCGCGTTCTCATTGAAGTTATAGCGCAATCCAACCGAAGGGCCGTTGACCCTGCCCACGAAGCCGGTGACATACGCCGGCGCAAAGTTGCTCGGCTGCGAGAGTGCCCAGACCGGATCGGTGCTGGGAGCGTTGAAGTACTGGTAGCGGAAATAAGGGCGGTACTGGCGGAAGGCGCGCGACCACTGGGTGTAGAAGGCGTTGGTGTTGAATTCGCTTATGCCGATTTCGTCATGCTTGATCAGCGCGGCTTCGTTCAGGATTTCGTACTTGCCATCGTTGAAGACCGCATGGGCGGTGACGATGGTCTCGCCAATATTCGGGCCGGGTATCGTCAGGTTGTCATGGCGGAGAGAAAAGCCCGCCTGCAGGCCGGAGAACTTCCTGGGGCGAATGAACAGGCCGCCGTTCACCGACTTGCTGTTGTTCTCATCCTGGTTGCTCTGCGTGGGCTCCACATTCAATCCCCAGGCGCGGCCGTTGCCGAACTCGACTACGTAATTAAGTCCCAATTTGCCGGAGGGAATCTGGCCGGTCACGTTGACGCCAACGTCCTGCATTGGCAGCACGCCGCCGTTGTCGTCGAAGTCGTACATGAAGGGGCGATCGGCGGTGGTTTCCAGAATCTCTGCCTTGTTGTAGGTTGAGTTGTAGTAGCCAACCCAGGTGTTATATCGCCCCATCGTAACCGTGAAATACTTGTTCTGCCGGTAGCGAAGGAACAGCCTTTGCACGTCCACATTGATGGTGTTGTCGTTCTCCGCGATGAACAGCAATTCTCCCAGCGTACTGATCTTGCTGGAGAGGCGCGCCGTCGCAAACAGATCGAGCGAGCCGAAGAGAAACGTGTCGGGATCGTGGCTGATCGAAACAGCCGCGACATCACCGAAGAGATCAAGCTTCAGCCGGGGCGCGACTTCATTCACTACTTCCGCTTCTTCAGCCGGCGCTGCAGCAGGCGCGGCCTCTACAGGCGGAGTCGGCGTGGCAGCCGCCAGTGGAGCGGGCGCGGTCCCAACAGGAGACACAAGAGCAGCCCCGGGCGCAGCAGGCGTCAACAGCGCCTTGAGCTGCCTCACTTCTTCTTCCAGGTCCTGCACGCGCTGCGTGAGCTGCTTGTTAATCTCGTCCTGATTGGCCGGACTGGACGTTTGCTGCGCCTCGATCGGGGCCGCAAGGTTGAAACACAAACTCAACACAAACAACGAAAGCGCGCAGCCGACTAGCCTCGCTGAAAAATTCCCCGCTGAAAAAATCTCCATTGATTCGCTCCAAGGGATGCCACCCGAGCCGACACCCGACTCAATTTGAGGCAATCCTGGAGCCAAACTTTTGCTTCGTTGCTCATGCGAACCGAAGAATGCCGCCGCACAATCTCAGCCCGCCACCGAAAGCAGCCCCTCCGCCGATAGCAATTTCGGAATTGGTTAAGTAGGCATAGGCTTCCCCCCACTGGCCTCCGCGCCTCACGCCCTGGCGAAGCCCGCTCTGATCCAGGAACCTTTCCGGCCTCACCCGTGTCCAATGGAGAGTGCGCTCCGCCAAGCCTCACATCATCGCACCGCACGTCATCGCACCGTGTACCCTTGAGACCGGGCCTGACAGCAGGCCTGCGCCCGCACCGCCCGTTTTCGCCGGAGAACTCTTGATCCGTTGTCTCGCCATTCTGGCAGCTTCCGCCGCACTCGCATCCGGTGCGGTCCTCTTTGCGCAGGCCGATCAGCCCACCGCCGCCGAAAAGAAGTCGGCCACCACCATCGTTCTGCCGCCCTCCCCAAAGGCCCTGCTTCCCGACTCCTTTGATGGCTGGGTTTCTCCCGCGCCCTCCACCGTGATCACCGATCCCGGCCAGGCCGATGCAGCCAACGCCGCCGCGCTCAAGGAATACGGCTTCAAGAACGGGCTGACGGCCAGCTACAAGCGCGAGGGCGACACGGTCACACTGCGCGCCCTCACCTTTGAAGACGCCAGCGGCGCATACGGCGCATACAGCTTTTACCGGCAGAACGGCTGGCCGAAAGTATCGATCGGCGACGGCGCAGCCTCCGATAACAACCGCGTTCTGTTCTGGCAGGGCACCACCGTCGTCGACGCCAACTTCTCGCGCGTGGGTGCCATGTCGGCGGGCGAACTGCGTGAGATTTCACGCCATCTGCCCATCCCGGTGGGCAATCTCGCGCTCGCGCCGCCCATCCTCGCGGCTCTCCCCAGGCACTCCATTGACCCGCAGACCACGCACTACGCCGTCGGCCCTGTGGGTTATGTGGGCGCCGGCGGCGTGCTGCCGCCTTCACTCGTCGCTTTCGATAAGGGCGCTGAAACCGTCACCGCCGACTACTCGCTCACCTCGGGTCCGGCCACGCTCACCATCATCGACTACCCCACGCCCCAGATCGCCCAGGCGCAGGAGAATGCCATCCGCGCCTATCTCAAGGCCGGCAGCGCCGCCCAGCCGCCCTGGCCCAAGCCGCTCACTGACTCGGACCTGGCTTCGCTGGAAGTGCGCCACAGCGGCCCTCTGGTGGTTGTGGTGAGCGGGGATGCCATCCCCGATGACAGCCATCGCTTGCTTGAATCGGTTCACTACTCGGCTGACCTCACGGCCATCCCGCAACCGGTTGAATCTGAAGTCGTTAAGACCGGTAAGCTTCTGCTCGGCATCGCCGCCTTTTGCATCGTGGGCGGGGCGGCGGCCATCCTGCTCGGCCTCTTCTTCGGCGGCGGCCGGGCGCTCTATCGCGTGGCGCGCGGCTTACCCGCTTCGTCCGTCTATGACGCGGAGTTCATCCATCTCGATCTGCGGGAAGAACGGGAAGAAATCGAGGAGACGGTGGTCATCGTCCGAGGCCCGAATCCGAAGGGTTAATGCCCAGCAGCCCTGTGGAAAATAGGGCTCAAACCCGAAGAAACAAGGACAAATACCGGAAAACGACCAAGAGATTGCAGCGAAAACTTGGCGAAGAAACGGGGTGTCTCTTTTTAGACACTATTCCTGTAATCTCATGAAATGAAAGCAGTTATTTTGGCCCATGTTTTTCCTTGACACTGCCCGTCCTCGAACCTAGTATGCAGCCAGAAAGTTCTAATGGGTTTGCCTCTCGTTGGAACTATTCTCCCTGAAGGAAAGAGCTGCCCTGTTGCCGGGCGGCTCTTTCCGCTTCATACGCATTTTGACGCAGGTTTTGATACGCATTCCGGGCCCCGTCCGTCCCGGCCGCCGCCCGCTCCGGATCGCTCCCAGGATCGATCCATTGCCCCCGCACTGCTCACAGAGCCAGCCGTTCGCCGGGTCCGCGGATTCAAGCGTCGGTAGGCCGGGGATTTATCCCCGGCCTAAACTGAGCATCATCATTGCGGCCTTTAGGCCCTGGGGTATTGCCTTCCGCGGCAAGCTGGAAAATCGAGAGTCTTTCACCAAGCTGTTGAGTCGTGCCATGCACCCAGCAAAAGGATTGGGCTTTTAGCCCCTGAGGGACGTTTGCTCGTTTGCTCGTTGCCTCAGGACACTGACGCAACCGGCTCTAGCGCGGCGGCCGGAAGCCCATGTCCACCAGCATCGTCCGTACAACAATCATCGCCGAGACGGTGAGCGCGGCCAGCAGGCACGTCCAGAATCCGATGCGGCTGTAGGGCACAACGTGCGTCATCTGCTTGCCGACGAAAGGAACGCCGCCCTCGTCCGGCAGCGCCACCCGCGCCAGCACGGCAAAGACAAATCCGCCCGCCCATACGATCGCGATCCGCAGAGCGATACGCAGCGTCTGCGCGAAGAGCGTCGGTTGCGTTGCATCCACTGTCATTGACTCAACTTTACCTGTGTACAGCGCAACGATACAATCGGGAATGCAGCCGACGTAGCTCAGTTGGTAGAGCAGCTGATTCGTAATCAGCAGGTCGTCAGTTCAAGTCTGACCGTCGGCTCCAGCCTCAGGGCTGCGCGTGGCCTCCCGCCTGGGAGGCTATTTCGTCTTAGACGCAGTCCGCAGCAGCCCATTTTTCGGACCCGCCGCCCCGGCGCACGATAATGCTTCCATGCGCATTCGGCCGCCACAGCTCCATCTGCCTCCGGCAATCTACTGGCTTGCCGCCATTGCCTTTCTGCTCCGCGTCATCGCCCGGCTCTGGCAGGGCATCGATCTCTTCTGGGTGAATGGCTATACCTTCTTTTTCCGTCTCGCGCAGAGCATCGCCGCGGGCAAAGGCATCGCGCTCGCGGACGGCGTTCCCACCGCCTTCCGCGTTCCGCTTTATCCCATCTTTCTCGCCGCGCTCACCTTTGGCCACCAATGGTTCTGGCCTGTCGTCATCGCGCAGTCGCTCATCGGCGCCGCGACGGTCGTCTGCGCCGCGCTGCTTGCGCAGCAGCTCTTCCCGCAACCTGTCTGCCGCATCGCGTCCATCCTCGCTGCCGCCGTCACCGCCATCTATCCCTATTACGTTGTCCATGACACTGCAATGCAGGAGACCAGCCTCTTCACCCTCCTCACGCTCGTCGCCGTCCTTCTCGCGCTGCGCGCGGCGCGCACCGGCGCGAATCTTCCCGCAATCCAATGCGGAGTCGTTCTCGGCCTTGACGTTCTTACGCGGTCGCCCATCCTGCCCTTCGCAGTGCTCGTTCCCTGCTGGCTCCTGATGCGTCTTCGCGTCGTTCCCGCACTGCTCTGCGCGCTGCTGTTCGGCGTTACGCTCTCCCCCTGGCTGCTGCGCAACGATAAGCTCACCGGCCGCCCGGCGCTGACCACTGAAGCCGGCTTCGAGCTTTGGAACGGCAACAATCCCAAGCTCTTCCTCACTTACCCGTTGCAGAGCGTCGACGTGAGCATCGCCGCCGCCGTGGCCGCGCTCACGCCGTCAGAACGGCAACAACTGGCCCGGTTCAACGGCAATGAGCGGCTCATCGACCACTGGTACCGGCAACAGGCCGTCCATTACATCCGCCGCCGCCGCCGCATCATTCTCGATCACGACTGGCGCAAGATAGAGGCCACCTTTGACTGGCTGCCCACGCCGCGGCGTTCGACCGCGCAGACCATCGCCCACGCTGTCTCGTTCGCTCCGGTCATGGTGCTCGGCCTTTGGGGAATCTGGATTCGCCGGCGGCAATGGCGCGACGACTCGCTCATCTACTTGCTTTTCTTACAGTTCCTTGCCGTCACGGCCATCTTTTTCGGCCAGACCAATCACCGCGTCTTTCTCGACGTCTACCTCATCGTCTACGCCTCCGGCGTCGTCGCCGCCGAAGTCGCCCGATTGCGCGCCAGGCGCCTCGCCGGCTCGCCGCATCCGGCCCGCTTGGCGGCCTGATTGGGCAACCTGACCGGCGGCCCCATTGCCTCGTTGGCGACCTGATTGGCGGCCTGATTGGCAACCTGACCGGCGCCCTGGTCTGCGGCCGGAGCGCGCCGCAGCGCCGAGCGTCTCACAGTCGCGCAAAGACACGCATTTTCATGCTAAATCGCGCAATTTTGCGCCAAAAACGCGCTAAATACACGCTTTAAGGGCCTAACTACGCTCATTTCGCGCAATTCTATGCAGACTGGGTAGGCAACTTCGCGCAATTTGCCGCGTTCAGTGTCGCTCGTTCGTGAAATTTCCCGCGC